>Ga0302215_10001768_pt1 | contig 15214 bp, 9 predicted proteins | sample II_Fen_N3_1_FD_194580 | JGI IMG/M metagenome (GOLD analysis project Ga0302215, IMG submission 194580) | Peat permafrost microbial communities from Stordalen Mire near Abisko, Sweden - II_Fen_N3_1 | ecosystem: Environmental > Terrestrial > Soil > Wetlands > Permafrost | place: Sweden: Abisko...
TGTTCCTATTGTGGTTCAAAACAATTATCTTAGAATCCTGAAAGGATTCAATGTGAATAACCGCGGGTGAAACCCGTGGTACAAACAATAATAAAACAAGAACCCCGAAGTGGGTTCAATATAAATAATATAGGCACAACAGTAAAACTATGTTCCTATTGTGGTTCAAAACAAATAACACTCGAATATAATTCCACAAAATGAAAAAACTGACATTACTTTCCCTAGCATTCTTATCCATATTGTCGGCATCAGCCCAATATGTATCCAAGGTTTGGGTATCCGACCTCGGTAACGGAAATTACAAAAACCCGGTGTTGTACGCCGACTATTCCGACCCCGACGTATGTCGCGTAGGAAACGACTATTACATGGTAGCCTCTTCGTTTGCCAACACGCCCGGACTGCCCATTCTGCATTCCAACGACCTGGTAAACTGGACCATTGTCAACTACGCCATCCTGCAAATGGAACCCCTAGACCGTTTCAGCACCATGCAACACGGCAACGGAGTGTGGGCACCCAGTATCCGGTATCACAACAACGAATTCTACATTTACTTCGGCGATCCCGATGCCGGTTTTTATATGACCAAAACCACCGATCCATGTGGAAATTGGTCGCCATTGGTGATGGTGAAAAAGGCCGTAGGGTTAATTGACTGCTGCCCCTTGTGGGACGAGGACGGACGCGCGTATATGGTTCACGGATATGCCGGAAGCCGTGCAGGCATGAAGAGTGTGCTCGGTGTATTCGAGATGTCGGCCGACGGAACCAAAGCCATTGGCCCAGACCGCCTGGTATTCGACGGACACCCCGTAAATACCACCACCGAAGGAGCTAAGTTCTACAAACGCAACGGCTATTACTATATCTTCTGTCCCGCAGGAGGTGTAAAACCCGGCTGGCAACTGGCCTTACGTTCCAAAAACGTATACGGTCCCTACGAAGAAAAGCGCGTATTGGCACAAGGCAACTCAGCCTTCAACGGCCCACACCAGGGCGCATGGGTCGATACCCCCGATGGCAAACAGGACTGGTTCTTCCACTTTCAGGATTTGTATGCCTACGGACGTGCTGTATTGCTGCAACCAATGAAATGGGTAAACGACTGGCCTGTAATGGGCGAAGATAAAGACGGCGACGGATGCGGAACCCCCGTAGCTGAGTACAAAAAACCCAATGTAGGCAAAACATACCCCGTTGCCACTCCGGTGGAAAGCGATGAGTTCAAGGCCAACGAGCTGGGGCTGCAATGGCAATGGCAAGCCAACAGCAATCCGCTGTGGTACTTCCCCGCCGGACCCAAAGGATACCTGCGCCTTTTTGCTTGGAATCTCATAGGCGATGCCAAAAACCTGTGGGACGCACCCAACCTCTTATTGCAAAAACTACCCGCGCCTAACTTTGCGGCCACCACCAAGGTAACTTTTAGCCCCTACAAAGTGGGCGAGCGCACCGGATTGGTAGTTATGGGGCAGGACTATGGTACCGTATCGCTGCTCAATACCGACAAAGGACTGGTACTAACCCAAACAAGCTGCAAAAACGCCGTAAAAGGCAAAGCCGAAGTAGTAAACGACTCCCTGGCACTAAGCACTAACACCGTTTACTTCCGCGTAGAAGTAAAACACAGTATCTCTAAGGTAAACGACGAAGGCATACAGGAACCAAGAGCCACCTGCACCTTTAGTTATAGTCTCGACGGTACTAAGTTTATAAGCTTTGGCAAACCGTTTATAGCTTGGGAAGGCAGGTGGATAGGCGCTAAAGTAGGTATCTTCTGCCAACGCAACGGATGGCTCAACGACTCAGGCTACGCCGACTACGACTGGTTCCGCATTGAACCATTGAAATAATACGCTGAAATTTGTTGTATAATATAGTTTGATAGAATAAGGGCCATTGGATGTAACTCCGATGGCCCTTGTTTTTTCTATTTATTGCTATTCAGAAATGGTTGTTTTGTCAAACAAACATTTCTATTTAATAACCATCCTGTATAACTGTCAGAAAAAATAAGCACTGTTCTATAGTCGATAATGTAAACTTGTTCATATAAATGTGTTATCGTACAACCAGATCAACTAAATGTTCGGAGTACTACTTTGATAAACAGTTATTTGAGAATTTAAATACCTAAAAAAGGGTATGCAAATAGCCTCAAAAAGGTATTTTGAGAAGTTTTATATCACTGTACTTTTACAATCAAATCTATGTAGACACAGCTTGTCTTTATGAAGGGTGATTTAATTCACACCCACAACTTCTCAACCTTCTTTTCTTTTACTAAGTCAATAATCACAGAGTCTCTATTTGCTCGAAATGAAATTATTCTTAGTACTCACTAATTCAAATCTCTATTAAAATGCGAAAGTTTTTTACTCTTCTTGCAGCCCTTTGGGTTGTAATATCTGCTTTGTCGGCTCAGGTCCAATGGAATCAGATAAAAGTATCGACCACTAAAACTCCCGGAGCAGACACCGCCTACTTTGCTATTTCGTGTCGTGGTACTTATGCTCAGTCAATATGTTCGGCTTTGTCCGATTCAGTAAAAGCCATTACTCTTTCATCAGTTTTTGCTCCTGGTGATTCAACTGTATGGTATGTTGTAAAAGGAGCTCCTTATGGAACTATTCCACGTGTAAGGATCATAAATTCCCGGACGGGGCAATATTTGTATGTAGGAAAAAAAGGTGGCACGTCAAGTGTGGTATATGTTGCCCCACGTGTAGATCCTTTCAATGGACTTAAAGACTTATACTTAGCCGACAATTTGTGGACGAAGGGTACTGTTCAGTATTATGGATTGGAAGACTTAGATCGTAATCGGATTGGAAACTGGGAAACCGGGAAACTTTCTGTTTATTCGGCAACAGCTGCCAAATATGCGAATGCAAATAATCAGTGGTATTTCAGCTCCAGAAAGGGCCCTCAGCCAAAACCAACCGGTTTAACGGTTCCTGAAATTACAGCATTCCCCATTGAAGATGTTTTATATGCAAATGGAAGTACCACAATTTCAGTAAGTCTGAAAAAGGACACTTACGATTTCACTGCTCAGGCTCTCATTTATCATGGCAATGTACTTATTAATACATTGGATTTAAGTAAGAGCGGGACGGGAACATTTAATTATTCCGGTCTGGCATTAGGAACTGAGTCTTTTACCGTTGTTTATCCCGGCGATGACCATTATGGTGTAGCCGATGCAACCATTTCGTTGAATGTAATTCAGGCTGTGACAGCTCTGCCAACACACTTGGATGCCAGCCTTCCAACCACAGCCGAAGTGCATCAAGAGCTTAATCTGAACCTGACAGTTACGGACAGTAAAAGTGCAGCAGTAAGTCAGGGTTCTGTTTTTGTGTATATCAATGATATATTAAGAAATAAGCTAACTGTTGATAGTCAGGGTAAGGCCACGCTTGTTATTCCTAATTTAATTCAGGGTATACATTCAATCAAAACAATATATAAGGGAGATGGAATCAACTACCTGAGCAGTGATACTGTACGAAATTCAATTACAGTATCTCCGTCTACCTCAAAGGTTGTTCCGTATCCTGTCTATTTCGATTTATGTAATCAACCTGCCATCAGAGCCTGGAATTACAAATATCCTATATTGTCAACAAATGCAACTACATTGAGCCATGCATTTTCGAAAGATTCACTTCCTGAAATTCGCTTAGAAATAGACTCAGCCAAAGTGACCTATAATTCGTTGGCTTTATTGTATACCAATGCCGATCTGAAAGATTACTATAATCATGCCGATAATATAGTACTTTCATTAGGTAGTAGCCGCTCTAAGTGGGTGAAATTCAGAACTCCATGGTTGAATGAAGGTAGCTACAATGTGTACTTATCACAAAGATTACCCAATAGTTCGTTGATTTTACCCATCACTTCGGTGACTCTTGATGACAAAGAACTTTACTGGCCGGAACAGGAACTCACCGGCAGATGGTTGAATTTTTTGGGTACTACTAACAATACCAGACGCTGGAATGCAAAACTACATTCTGCTTTAGTACCGTTGTTCTATCTGGGTGCTGTAAAGGTAGATAAATCGGATGTGCACGATCTGAAAATTTCAGTAGCCGATCAGGGTGGTTCCGATGCCATTACACTTGACATGTTACAATTTATACCGGTCGATCAGGATTCAGTCACCGTAAATAATTCTGCAACAACAAACTTCTCAAAGGTATATTATCCGTTGTTTGACTTAGGAGGATTTGCTAGCTTTCCCGGAGGAGTACCTTACTCCAGCTTTTTAAGTTATGCAGATATGGCAGCACCTTATCAGGCTCAGGATATAACCCAGTATACTAAAATTCCATATACCCTAACCGGGCTGGTACATTCTGATGAGAATATTTATTTCGGAACCGATTATGTTACAATTTATAGAAAAGACCAATGGACCCGTGTTACCGAAGGCCCCATTTTATCCGATGCAACATTCAGCACCGAATTAGAGGCCGGTACATACTACTACGAAGAAGTAAATTATTCTCCGGTAGATGGTGTCGGCACATCCGGACGCAAACATCTTATACAAAATGGCACATTTACGGTGAGTGATAATACGGATGTGAAGAAAACAAGTGCTTCAAATCTAAATGTATCGGTTGTGAATGGAACAATATTAATTACCGGACTAAAAGAGAAAACAAGTATTCGGATAACCGATGTGGCTGGACGCGTAATCGTAAACAGCATAGCAACAGGCTCGTATGAAGAGGTCTCTCTTCCGGTTAAAGGACTGTATATCCTTACTACTAACTCACCATCTGAAGGTAGTCACAGTGTAAAAATACTCGCGCACTAATCATTGTCAAACAGTTAAACAAGAAGAGGCTGGCTCATTTATTTTGAGTCAGCCTCTTTTTCTATTTGTTGTTACGTCCTGAAATAGCGTTACACAAAAACGAACGTTATGAAAGAGGTAATTAAGAATCAGTTGCAAACTGCTTTGGTTTTGAGTTTGTCTAACCATTGGCGGTTTAATCTTATTGATTGATTTGCAATAGAAGCGATGAATGAGTTCGGTACAAAGAAGGAAGCGGGCCGGGAGGTATTGGTTCAACTTTGATTGGTAAAGTTACTATTGGAGTAGTTTCCTAGTCCTCGTGGATATGCAATAATCTTTAAATATGCAAAGTTGGCGGCATGGTTGGTGGGATCTGTGATCCCACCTTATTGTATTATAAGGATTTATAATCCGTTACTTTCAATATTTAAAATTAAGCATTACATTTGCAAATTATAATTGATTTAGCAATGGATATACAGCACCGCATAACCGGAGAAGTTTATTTCGTTACCGATACAGTAGTTGATTGGGTAGACATATTTTCACGCCCAATCTACAGACATATTATCATAGATTCGTTGCAGTATTGCCAGAAAGAAAAAGGATTGATTATATATGCATGGGTATTAATGACTAACCATACACATATGATTGTTGGTTCAGTCGGTGAGAATAAAGTTTCAGATATATTACGTGACTTTAAGAAATTTACCAGCAAAGAAATACTTCGGACACTTATAGCTGAAGGTACCGAGAGCCGAAGGGAATGGATGTTGAATCGGTTTGAGTATTCTGGCAAGAATGATAAGAAGATAAAGAACTATCGTTTTTGGCAAGAAGGGAATGATGCACAGGAGATTTATCTGAATGATTATTTCAATCAGAAACTAAATTACATACACAACAATCCTGTAAAAGCCGAAATTGTAAATCGAGCCGAAGATTATCGGTATAGTTCGGCGATTGATTATGCCGGTGGTAAAGGGCTTTTGGATGTCATGGTTGTTTAATTTCTGGATTAAAAATCCAAAGAATACAAGAACTGGGATCGCAGATCCCAGTGGCATGCCGGAGCTTTTATGCGTATAATGAGGATATCCGGGTGAACTGGGGAGTTTCTACACCTGATTCGAATTACTATTGAATTATGAATAAAATATTGATTTGCTTGTTCTCTATTGTAACAAGTACCGCTCTTTTTGCTAGCAATAGTCATATAAAAGTTTCTGTTGAAATTTTGGGGAATAGGGCTGGAAAATACTACTCAAAGATTTATATTATGAATACTTCAACACAAGAGGAAATTGTGAAGTTGTATTCCTGTGATATTGGTCACACATTTACTTTTAATAGTGATGGTATTCATTTGAATAATAATGAAATATGTGATAATAATATACGTGTAGATTTTAGGATAAAGCCAAAAAATATGCTTGTGTTTTCAAAAGAAATTATAATTACAAATCATTCAAAGATTAAATGTTTGAAAAATTTGAAAATAGGTCTATACTACTGGACAAATTTTTGGAGTAAACCAATAATAATCTGGTGTGAAAAGCCAATACTTTATAATTGGTAAGAAATCGACCTTAGTTGAGCGTAGGTTGCCGAACAGGGGATCTCCAAGCTACGGCGAACAGGGGTTCAAGGGATGCTTCAATAAATTTAAAGTGTGAGTATAATATTGACTATCAGTATAAAAATATAAAATATGGTGATAATGAATAAAAATTATTACGGATCATTTCAATACAACTAGTAAAATGAGAAATCTAATTTCAACAATATTGTTATTTGGAATCAGCATTAGCATGTATTCACAACAAGCCCTAACTATCAAACCCTCCAGAATTGAGGCAGGTAAGAGTATTCGATTTACATACACAGGCAAACTAGCTAAAGCTGATACAAAGGTGACAGCTATTTTAATGACTTTAAACACCAGTATTCCTGTAGAAGTAGAAACAAACCTAAATGGGAATAAACTGGAATGGACACTGACAGTGCCTGACTCAATAGGATATATTGGATATGCAATCAGAAATGCCAACGAAGCTGACAACAATAATAACGTTGGATATGGATTTAATGTGTATAAGAACGGTAAGCCTGTACAAGGAACCTATCTACTACAAGGTGTTTTCAATATCCCGGGTGTTTTTAATCTGCTGGGAGTTGGTTATGGGCTTCCTGAAAATGCAGAAAGAGCAGCAGAACTGATGGAAAAAGATTATAATCTGCATCCCAACTTAATTGAGTGCGACCGAATGAATGTTCAATATCTGGATGCACTTATAAAAACCAAAAACAGAAAAAACGAAATATCATTAATGGCACGTAAAATGTTTGACAAAACGGTTCAAAAAGGAGCAAATGATGACTGTATATTAGTTTATTTATTTTTTATATACCCCAATCCAGATGATGCATATAAAATTGATTCAACGACAACCGAAGTTTTAAAACAATACCCCAATAGTGTATTGCGCTTTTATAAAGGATTGACAGAGATGTTTAAAGAACAGGATCCTGATAAAGTCTTTGAATTACACGATGCTTTGTTGAAAAATTTTCCGGTAAAATACCATGAAAAAGAAAACAAGATTGATCATACGCTGACAATTGCTTATAGGAAAAGGAAAGACTTTGTGAATTTTGAATATTACTTAAACAAGGTACAAGATGATAAGGCATTTCAGGCAGAACAGTTGAATACAATAGCATGGGAGTTGGTAACTACGAATCAAGAATTATCTAAGGCAAAAGTTTATTCCGAAAGATCACTGGCATGTATAAACTCTCTCTCTAAAACCGAAAAACCTGCTAATTTTGATTCGCAAAAGGACTGGGATGAATTTCTTTCATCTACTGCAGGGAATTACTATGACACCTATGCCAATATTCTTTATAAATTAGGTAACCGGCAAGCTGCTGTCGAAATGCAACAAAAAGCAGTTTCATTGTCCTTGGGCAATACTACTGCTATAAACGAGAGGCTAATACAATACATGATTGAAAATAATCAACAGATAAATGCTCTTGCTAAAGCTAAGGAATTTATGATTATTGCAAAGACTTCCTCTAAAATAGATTCCTTATACACAAAAGCCTATATTGCAACAAATGGTTCGGCTAAAGGAATAAAAGATGCTAAGGACAACATTGTAAAGCAGATGAAGCAGGCACCTGACTTTAGCTTGAAAACGATGGAGGGAAAATCAGTAACACTATCAGGTTTTAAAAGTAAGATTATCGTCATTTTCTTATGTTCTGTTGGGCATGATTTCTTATTAGACTCGTTTCAAGGTATGCTGGAGTCAATGAGAGCACTTAGGCTGCGAGATGATGTTCATTTTTTGTTTGTGAATACTTTCGAAAACGATTCTGCAAAAGAACGCTTCAAAGAAATGATGAGGAGTATGGAAAAGGAACATGTGCATTTTGATATATTACTTGATGAAGAAATAAGGGGGGATTTCTTAGTTGGTAAATTGTATGATATCAGATATGTCCCATTTCAAATTATTGTAGATAGAAATAGAAAAATATATAACAAGCGTACGATTGACTACAGCAATGATGAAGAATTAGTAAATGAGATAAAATCGATAGCAGACATATTGAAATAAAGATTGCTGTTGCTCCTCGTTCTCTCGGATATGTTTATTATACAAGCAACGTTTAGCACTGGTTAGCGGGATTTGTTCTCCCCCTTTCTGTATTTTTAGGACCTAACTGCTGCAGCCAGGTCTGTGGTCCGTGTTTTTACATAATAGGTATGTATAGTCTAAGAAAAATAACCCCCAAAAGTCAACATTGACTTTTGGGGGTTATATCGTTATTAAATGGTTTTTTGACCCTTCCTGATAAATAGCAATCAATGGTAGTTATCAGGAATTTATAGAAGCCTAACAGGCTACGTTTATATTATCCGATAATTTCTATTCTGGTTTAATAATACTGCAATGCCAATAACCACCGAGAACCCGAATACTCCCACAATAATATAAATTTGCGGAATAATTTGAAACAGACGAAACAGGTATTGAATAACTCCAATCTGAAGGCCTGCTAAGAATGTCAGTACCATTCCAATGGCACCAAAAATCCATACAATCCAGCTGTGGTCAGTTACTTCGGGCAGTTTTCGCATCACTCGTTGCGAGAACCCAAAATCTGCAATTTCCTTCTTGTTTTCGCCGAAAAAGTCTTTCAGCAGTTTGTCGTTATTTATTTCCATATCCGGCCTGTGTTAGGTAAACACTCAATTTCTCTTTTGCTTTCAGAATATAGGTTTTAGCTGTTCCCAGCGGACAATCCATAATTCGTGCTATTTCTTTATGCGTTTTGTCTTCCATATAAAACAATAACACGGCAGTTTGTTCTTCTTTTCGCAAAATTTTCATCGCCTTGTAAATGTCCATTTTTTCAGCAGAGAACTCGTTTTGAGTCTGATGCTGACTATCAATTTGTTGCTCGTCAATATCCGCATATACTTTTTGAGCCCTCACTGAATCATAGAAAACGTTATAAGCAATTCGATATAACCAGGTGGAAAAGCCCGATAATCCTTTGAAAGCGGTGATATTCAAATAAGCTTTAATAAACGTCTCCTGAGCCAGATCGTCGCTCAACGGACCATCGCCCATGGTCAAGTTCAGGAAGAACCGACGTATGGGCGATTGGTATTTGCGGGTTAGTTTATCAAAAGCGCTTTTATCGCCAAGTAAAGCAACCTGTGTGACCCAGCGGATATCATCCGTGTTGCTCATCATTGTTTACTGTTGATTCAGCAGTTGGTTTTTCCAGAAAATGAACCAGTAGATAACCAACACCCACAAAGGCAGGAACAATTCCCAGAATAAGACCATCTTTTTCGTGTATTACCAAAAACGATATTACCAGTCCTAGACCAATAACCAACCACAATATTCCGCGTTTAAGATTTGATGATGGGTTTACCTTTTTGGGCTCGTCGAAAAAATGTTCGGGAACAGTCTGACCCATTTCCAATGATTTAGCGTACAAGTCGTACTTGCGTTTGGATTCTTCCTTTTTAGCTCGTACATTAACAACGATGATGGTTCCCGCAAAAAGAAATGGTAACATACAAATAATTACAACTCCAAAACCATTCAACGGCATCTCTGAGCGACCCTCTTTTTCAATCTCCCGTCTTCGGTTGTCAAGTTCTGTGTCTTTTAGATCCTTAATCTGATCAGCCGACAGCTTAGAATATAAAATCGAATCTTTTTTTTGATCCTGAATTTCCTTACTGCTTCTGATAATTTCTTTTTTCAATTCATTTTTCAAACTGTCGACATTCACGCCTGCTTTGCTCGTTTGAACTCCCACAAAAAGTAGGATAGCCATTAATAAAAATCCAATTCGTCTCATAATCGTAAAATTTAAAGGGTAAAAATAGTGTTTGTTTTTATGTTTAGACGCAACGAAAGAATCATTTGGATTTGCTTTTTTCAAAAAAGACATTTATTTAACTAATGGGAGGTCTTATTGTGTCTAAAATGCCAATTTATGCAGATATTTATATCAATTTAGACTTCCACTGATAAAAACAGGCATTTCACCGATTTTTTTCTTTGACTTTGATAATAGTATCTATCTTTGACCCAAGAATTAAAGCAATGAAACACCGGTATGAAAGTATCGGAGAATAAATAGATTCATAGATTTAATTTACAGCAATAATTTTTTTGTAGCTGGATAATGTGTTTTTAGACAAAAGCCCGATGTGATATCGGGCTTTGTTTTTTTTACTCTGTTACATTAAAATCTAATTAGCACATTATTCTTAATTATCCGGTCTCTTGCCAAAAAAAAATTGTAATTTTGAATTCATTATAATGTTTTTGAGTGAAAGTGTAGATAGAAGTATGAAAACGGAAAAATTTGATGTAATCGGAATGACTTGTTCTTCGTGTGTAGCCCATGTGGAGAAAACAGTCAGCAAGTTGGATGGCGTTAATGCTGTGAATGTAAACTTGCTGACAAATAGTATGGTAGTTACTTTCAATGATATAAAACTGAGTGCCGATACTATTGAGAAAGCTGTTGGGAAAGCTGGTTACACTGCACGTTTACAAAGCTCTGATACTAATTCTGCTGCCAAAATTGACCTTATAAGTGAAGAGCAAAAGAATTTGAAATATCGCTGGCGAATTTCATTCTGTTTCCTGATACCTCTGATGTATATGTCAATGGGGCGTATGTTCGGACTTCCATTCCCGAAACCACTCACTTCTTACGAATATGCTTTTCTAAATGCCTTTATTCAATTTTGGTTGACCCTTCCAATTATCTACATTAACCGAAAGTATTTTGTTAATGGGGGTAAAGCTCTGCTCAAAGCGGCTCCAAGTATGGATTCACTCATTGCCATAGGCTCATCGGCAGCTATCATTTATGGCATTTATGGTCTTTATCGGATTGAGCATGCCATGACTCTTGGCGATAACTATACCATCGATAAATTTGCTAACGATCTGTATTTTGAATCGGCTGCAACCATTCTAACGCTTATTACGCTGGGTAAATATCTTGAAGCCAAATCGAAAGGTCGTACTTCGGAGGCTATTAAAAGGCTGTTGGATCTGGCACCTAAAGTGGCAACTGTTATACGCCATAGAATAGAATTTGAGATACCGGTGGAAGAAGTCCTAATTGACGAAGTAGTGGTGGTGCGTCCCGGACAGCAGGTGCCTGTCGATGGCGTCGTTTACACCGGCAGTTCTTCGGTCGACGAATCTGCCTTAACCGGTGAGAGCATTCCGGTGTTCAAACAGAAGGGAGATACTGTTTTTTCTGCCACAATGAATAAGTCGGGGTATTTCACCATGAAAGCCACTAAGGTTGGACGTGATACCACCTTGTCAAAAATAATTCAATTGGTAGAAGATGCTTCTGCTTCCAAAGCCCCCATTTCAAAACTTGCCGATAAAATTAGTGCTGTTTTTGTGCCAATTGTTATTCTGATAGCCATATTGTCAACAGTTGTCTGGATTTTATTGGGTTATAACTTTGAATTTGCTATGTCAATAGGTATAGCTGTGTTGGTTATTTCATGTCCTTGCGCCTTAGGTCTGGCAACTCCCGTGGCCATTATGATTGGTACCGGCAAAGGTGCCGATTATGGTATTTTGATAAAGTCGGCCGAAGCACTTCAACTGGCACAAACCATTGATACGATTGTACTTGATAAAACCGGGACTGTGACCGAAGGAAAACCCTCATTAACTGATATTATCACTGCCAATGGAGTTTTTGAATCTGAGTTACTGGAACTGGCTGCTTCATTGGAGAAACCATCAGAACATCCACTAGCCGAAGCTATTTTGGCCGAAGCTGAGAAACAGAATATTGCACTTAAACCGGTTGATCATTTCAACGCTATTGAAGGAAAAGGAATTGAAGGATATATTGAGGGTAAGCTTTTTCAGGCAGGAAATCTACGTTTAATGATAGAACGTTCGGTCAATTTAGGAAGTTTTGCAGCCATTGTTGATACGTTGGCTGATGAAGGAAAAACGGCCTTGTTTGTGGCTAACGACAAGGATGTGCTCGGAGTTATTGCCGTGGCCGATGTGTTGAAACCAACCAGCAAGGAAGCTATTAAGCAATTTATTGATATGGGATTAGAGGTGATTATGCTCACCGGCGACCATGCCAGAACTGCTGCAGCCATTCAATCCCAGCTTGGAATAACATCGGTTATTGCCGAGGTTTTGCCACACGATAAAGATCAGGAGATAAGCAAACTTCAGGCTCAGGGAAAGTGCGTGGCCATGGTGGGCGATGGTATTAATGATGCTCCGGCACTTACGCGTGCAAATCTTGGAATTGCTATTGGAGCCGGAACCGATATTGCTATTGAGTCGGCCGACGTAGTGCTAATGCGGAGTGATTTACTGGATGCTGTTAGTACTATTCGTCTCAGTAAGGCTGTAATGACCAATATTAAGCAGAATTTGTTTTGGGCATTTTTCTATAATATTATTGGAATCCCATTGGCAGCAGGTGTTTTTTACGAAATGCTCGACTGGAAATTAAACCCTATGTTTGCAGCTGCCGCAATGAGTTTTAGCTCTGTAACCGTGGTGCTTAATTCGCTTCGGTTATTACGATTCAAACCGCTGGCCGTGCAAACCAATTCAGAAAATACTGCGAATACATCAATAACCAGTTTGCAGGAATCAACAATAAGTAAAACCATTAATTATAAATACATTATGTCAGAAAAAACTATATTAATTAAAGGCATGAGCTGTGGACACTGCTCTGCACGCGTAGAAAAAGCATTAAATGCAATTGAGGGCGTTGAGGCCAGGGTAGACCTGGAATCTAATTCGGCTAAATTGAAATTAACCAGGGATGTTAGCGACGAAACCATTAAAGCAGCCATCGATAACGTGGGTTACGAAGTGGTAGAAGTGAAGTAACTATTAGGTACATATTAGAAAAGGGGTTCGCTCATACTTTGAGTTGATCCCTTTTCCGTATTTGGAAAGAATAAGTTACTGTAACTTGAGGTGATTTTTATAATATTAGACTACTTTTGCACTTGAATTGACAGAACTTAATATGGAAATAGGTTTTTTACTTGTAGGTATGATGGCTGGTATAATGTCCGGCTTGTTTGGTATTGGAGGTGGCATAGTCATGGTTCCTACGCTCATAGCTGTATTTGGTATGAATATCCTCGATGCCAATGCCACTTCTTTAGCAGCCATGCTTTTACCTGTAGGCATTTTCGGTGTTATCAATTATTATAAAGCCGGGTATATCAATGTGCGCAATTCCCTTTTAATTGCGGGCGGTTTACTGGGCGGTTCGTTTTTCGGGGCTGAGTTGGCTGTATCGGTTAATGTGTCATTGCTGTCAAAACTTTATGCCGCAATTTTATTATATGTAGCACTGGGCTATATGGAAATTCCGGAATTAGTTTTCCGAAAAATAAAAGGATCAACAGCTAAGGAGATGCCTCAAAAACAGGTCAATCATGCCTTTTGGGAATTTATCATTCTTGGTCTTGCGGCAGGAGTTTTTGCAGGACTTTTTGGAAAAGGAGGTGGATTAGTTATTGTGCCTGCTTTAGTCAGGTTTTTCCAATACGATGCTAAAGCTGCATCCGCCACATCACTCGCCGCACTTCAGTTGCCGGTAGGATTACCCAGCGTTATCGTTTATGCTAACGATGGTCATTTAAATCTGATTTTTGCCGGATTAATGGCATTTGGTATATTGTTAGGAGCATTTTTTGGTTCCAAACTTGCATTAAAACTTTCGTCTTCTATTTTCAAAAAGATATATGCTGTCTTTCTGCTGGGTGTTGCAGTTTATATGGTTGTAAAGTACATATAGCTAACTTTAGTTATCTCAAAAATGTCACCTGGCCCGTATCGAAAAATTATCACAACCCGTATCTCCGCAGGATTGAATTAAAATGTCTTATTCCAATTTACACTTGACAGCGTTACAAAAATAACTCGCAGAGTTGAATCTGCATAACCCTCAACGAAGTTGGGGGTTGGGAGTATATGATGATTTCAACCCGCAGGGTTGAATTAAAGCTATTTTATTCCAGCTCCTTTTCGTCAAAGTCAATTCCGTATTCTTTTAGCAGTATTTTACATTCAACCAAAAATGCTAGCTTTTGGTGATGCTCCTTTTGACCTTTAATAGAACCCTGCGGGTTGGCGGTTATGCACAGTTTAACTCCTATCGGATTTTTTTTAGCAAACCTTAATTAACGTGAGTTCGATATAAGATTTCTGCCTGCTTTTATCTAAGGTCATGTAAAATAATAGAATAAGGGGTTTTGTGTCTGAATTGATTTTCTACTAAGGGATTAAGGTGTTTTTGGATAACCCGGTTTTGTTATTGAAAACCCTTAGTAGTAACCGTTTTAACTGCCAACTCTCACCCTTATTATTTGAATGATCTATAATAGACATTATATAAGTTAGCATATTTTTAAGAATGGAACGCTGATAAACGCTGATTTAGCGGATGTAAAACGGATTTTTATCTCACCTTTGGCGAGAAGATAAAGACTTTGATTTGAGATTATCCCCGATTTATCGGGGATAAAATCCTATTATTAATCCGTATTTAGACATATTATCAGTGGAAATCAGCTAAATCAGCGTTTATCCGCGTTCCATTGATTTGTTTTAAAATATAAAATCCAATATATCAAACAAATAGAACTTGTATAATGCCTAATAATGAGTTATGAAATTACCTTATATCGAACTTACCCCAATTATAGCGGTTTGCTTATTATTTTGATACCAGTATTTTCCCACAGCAGGCATTTTTTACCGGTTCAATAACGCCTCCGGGTCCTACAGTTGCAAACTGAATACCCAC
>Ga0302215_10001772_pt1 | contig 15196 bp, 23 predicted proteins | sample II_Fen_N3_1_FD_194580 | JGI IMG/M metagenome (GOLD analysis project Ga0302215, IMG submission 194580) | Peat permafrost microbial communities from Stordalen Mire near Abisko, Sweden - II_Fen_N3_1 | ecosystem: Environmental > Terrestrial > Soil > Wetlands > Permafrost | place: Sweden: Abisko...
TTTGAGAGACTAAGCACAAACTTCGTTGTATCTTCATTATAAAATAAAGATTCTTCAAATTTACAACGACGTAATATTTCCATTACACGATCCTCACTGGATAGATACTGAATCAATTGTCGTACAGTCGTCCAATCGAATTTTGACTTCTCGACAATAGACCATATTTTCTCCTGATTTTCTTCTTCTTTTGATAGCTCTAGTAATGGAATTACTTTGTTACAAACGTTATAACAATACTTGAGCTTATCCATAAGCTCCAATAATTCTGGTTCTTTTTTTCCTTCAAAATTGAGATAGTTAGTGATAGCGTTAGCTACAGACTCTGATTTATTTGTCTCATCAAAGATCGATAATAATTCATCATTATTCTTCAATTTTAAATACAACAAAGGAAATAAGATCCTGAGTATATCTTCATATCCCTTATCTCTTCTTAGAGAAGAAACAAATGACCGTAAGATAGCCTGATCCATTATCTTTGGCAAGATAACTTTACATGCATCTATATCAAAGGATACTGACACCAACATAGCTTTTAGCTCGTCTGAACTAAATTGTTTTCCACTTCCTTCTGCTTTTTCAAGGAATTCTAATAATGTTTTTGTTCTAGGTTCCATACTGTTTTGATTTTTATATTTTTTATTTGTTTGATTATTTTTTTCTTTTTTTTATAATATACATATCTGTTATAATAAGTCAATAAAACATTAATTTGAACGCGATATGTAGGAAAATTTATGATTACAAAAAAGAACCTGACCGAAATCAGATTCTTCTTTTTTATGTATGTGATTAGCGAGAAAGTTTATCTAGATCGCTTGTATCATATTTTTGCATCAACATTTCTGTTTGAATCTTGCTCATAAATTCTTGAACCACACCAACGATGATGATGACTCCAGAACCAGTAACAATCATCGGCATAGAACCAATAGATTGAATGATATCTTGAACAAACGGAATGTAATTTCGAACATAGCTGTAAATACCAATCAATGCTAGTCCAACTCCTCCCCAAAGACAAAGATGCATCAAAATACCATTGATGTATTTTGCAGTCTCTTTACCTGGTCTAATTCCTGGTATAAATCCACCTCTCTTCTGAATATTGTCACTGATCTTTTCTGGAGAGAATACGATAAGTGTATAGAAGAATGTGAATACTATAATAAGAATAAAGTAGAAGATGATAGCTAATGGTGCAGGATTTTGTGTATAGATATTTAAGTTTGATTCGATCCATGTTGCAACACCCATAAGTTTACCATTCATCGCTTGGAATTGCATAATTAACTTAGACAATACATACGGGAATGAAACAAATGCGATAGCAAAGATAATAGGTACCATACCTACTGGATTCATAGGAATAGGAAGACTAGATGACTCCTGAATCTTTCCTCTTCTAGAATAGATGATAGGTATTTCTTTGATAGATTTAAGAATGAATATAGACAATAATATCAATCCAATTACAACTACCAACATTACAACAATCATCATTGGCATATTTGCAGAACTTGATATTTCTCCGTATGCTTTTTGAGTAATTCCTGAAACGATAGATGCGAAGATCAATAGAGAAACTCCATTACTTACTCCCTTCTCTGTAATCAATTCTCCAATCCACATCAATCATACACTTCCTACTGTCATAGCAAATGCTGCCAAAAGAACTGTAGGCATTGTTGTATTGATGACATGTCCTCCCAACATATAGTTGATGAAGTATACCATTCCAATTCCTTGAACAAAAGCCAAAGGAACTGATAAATATCTTGTATATTGTGCGATCTTTTGTTGACCAGCTTCACCTTGCTCAGTAAGTTCTTCCAACTTTGGAACAACAGTACCCATCAACTGCATAATAATAGATGCATTGATGTATGGAGCCAATCCAATAGCGATCAATGAGAAACTATCTAATGCTCCACCTAGAAGCATAACAAAATATCCTAATCCTGAATTAGTTGCATCTAATGTCTTAGTCATCAAAGCCCCAATATCAACAAATGGAACTGGGATGAAGACAAGAAGTCTATAGAGCGCCAACATACAAATAGTGAAAATTATCTTGTTTTTGAGACTCTTATTTTGAAATACCTCTTGAATCTTTTTGATAAGTTTCTCCATGATATAGAATATATCTCATAAAAATTACTCTGGTTCGCTTATTTTTTTGTTGGAGTTTTTTTAGCTACTGCTTTTTTTGCTGGAGCTTCTTTAGCTACTGCTTTTTTGGCAGGTGCCTTTTTAGCTGGTGCTTCTATTGTTGCTTCTTTTTTAGCAGGAGCCTTTTTAGCTGGTGCTTTTTTAGCTACAGTTTTGTCTGCTTTTTCTATTTTAGTTGTTTTCTTGATTGCTGGAGCAGTAGTTGGATTAGCAAGCATTTTTTCAGCAGAAGCTGAAACACGATCCATATCTACGAATGTTACTTTTTTTGTCCATTCACCATTTCCAAGAAGTTTTACCAACCCAGCTGCATTTTTGATGTATCCGAGAGTTTTAAGCAAAACTTTAGTAATTTCCATTCCATCAGTAATTCTGTCATCCATATCCAATGCACCAAGATTTACAATAGCTACATCTTTTACCAATTTGTAGTATCTCTTGAATCCTCTTGCCTTAGGAATTCTTTGAACGATAGAAGTTTGTCCTCATTCAAAAAATGGTTTAATTCCACTACCACTTCTTGCTTTTTGTCCTTTAAGACCTTTTGTAGAGTAGTTACCTTTACCAGAACCATTTCCTCTTCCAATTCTCTTGGCCTTAGAAACAATTCCTGAACTTCTTTTGAGGGTATGTAATTTCATAGCTAATTAGCAGAATAATTAAAATAGATTTACTTATTTTTTAGCAGGAGCTTTTTTTGCTGGAGCCTTTTTTACTTCAGGTTTTTTAGCTTCAACAGCTTTTTCTTGTTTAGCAACTGGTGCTTCTGTTGTTTCATCAGCAGATTCTTCTACTGTGTTTCTCTTCTCCAATAAATTTTTGAAGAAATCAGCGTGTTTATAATTTCCTAGAGCAATGATCGTTACGATAGCATTGTTAAGTTTATTATTTGATCCGATGATTTTAGAAAGCATATTTTCATATCCAGCTAATTCAAGTACAGATCTAACTGCAGAACCAGCTTTCAATCCTGTACCTCCCTTTGCAGGCAACAATTTAACAAGACAAGACTTGTATTTTGTAGTTGTTACATAAGGGACAGTGTTTGCTTTTGTCAAAGGTACATCAACAATGTTTTTGTACGCTTCGCGAGAAGCTTTAGAAACGGCGATTGTAACATCAGCACCTTTTGCAGTACCAACACCAATTTTACCTTTTCTATTTCCTACAAGAACTGTAGCTCTGAAAGACATTCTTCTTCCTCCAGTCGTAACTCTTGTAACTCTTCTTACTTCCAACAAAAGTTCGTCAAACTCTTTCTTCACCTTATCTTTATTTCCAGCTTTCATAAACAAAATAGATTATATAATAAATAGATTACAAAGTTACTCAACCAGCTCTAATTCCTTCTACGAAAGATTTAACTCTTCCATGGTAAAGGTATCCATTTCTGTCGAATACTACTTTTTCTATATTTTTATCTTTGATAATCTTTGCCAAATCCTTTCCAGCTTCGTGAGCTCTAAGAGATTTTGTTTCTCCTTTGTTATTTTTGTCACAAACAGCTCACAATACATTTCCAGCATTGTCCAAAAGTTGGGCTTTGATGTAAGTATTTGATTTATTTACAACTATTCTAAAATCAGGTTTTTGTGATTTTATGATTGTATTTACTCTAAGCTTTCTTCTTAGAAAACTAGCGATTTTAGAGTTAGCCTTTGGTTTCAAATTCTGCATGTTGTATAACATAATAGGTATAAAGATGGATTACTGCTATTTCTTAGCTGTCTTTCCTGCTTTGAGCTTAACGACTTCATCAATGTATCTGATTCCTTTTCCTTTGTATGGTTCAGGTTTTTTGAGAGCTCTAATTTTGGCTGTAACTTCTCCTAGGTATTGTTTATCAATTCCTTTCAAAGTAATTACATAATTACCCTTTGCATCTTGTTCTACATCACATTGAAGTGAAGATGGAATATCAAACTTTACTTTGTGAGAAAATCCTAAAGCAAAAAGGATTCCGTCTCCTTCTTTTTTAGCTGAAAATCCAACTCCCATAAGAAGAAGTTTCTTTTCAAACCCTTCAGATACACCATGTTCCATATTTGAAAGAAGTGTTCTTGTTAATCCCCAAAGATTTTTCTTCTCGTCGTCTGTAATAGAAACAACAATAGCGTTATCTTCGACTTTTGCAAGTACTCCATCTAACAAAGTATATGACAATGTTCCTTTAGGTCCTTTGATTGTCACAGTTTGATTCTCTATTTTTACTTCAACACCATCCTTGATAGCAATGGGTTTTTTACCAATTTTTGACATAGTAGACATTAAATACTAAAACGTTGAACGATATAGTAAGCTTACTATAAGCTAACTAGTAGATTTCAGCGATAAGTTCTCCTCCTAACTTCTTTTGTTTAGCTTCGTGAGATGCCATCAATCCTTGACTAGTAGAAAGGATACCAATACCCTTACCTCCAGCAACTGAATGAATATCTTTACATCTTACATACCAAGCTCTAGATGGCTTAGAGAAAAATTTCACGTTTGGAATATCGTTTACCGCATCCTTTACAGGATTAAGAGTGATAGAAAGACTTTTCTTTCCTCCATCTTCGACAATTTCAAAAGATTTAATAAATCCATATTGTTTCAATAATTCCAATACTTGTTGTTTAAAGTTAGAAAAAATTACTCAATCGACAGAAGTTTTTCTGGCCATATAAGCATTTTTAATTCTGATCAACAAATCATGAATAGGCGCGTTAACATAACTCATTACTAGCAATATTCACAAAATAAAAAGATACCTCTACAAATTACCAACTTGCTTTTCTCAATCACATAATCAATCCTTCTCTTGCGTATTTTCTCAAACAAACTCTGCAGATACCAAAGTCTCTGATATAGGATTTGCTTCTACCACACAATCTACATCTATTGTAGTATCTTGTAGGTTTCTCCAATTTTTCTCCTAATACAAATCTCTTTGTATACATGTTTGCTTGTTTTACTTTCAATGCTGTTCTAGCCATTAGAATATTTTAATATAAACTAAAGTTCTTATTTAAACAATAATCACAATGCTTCCAATAAGCTCTTTGATCTTTGCGCATCAGTGCTTGTCGTAACAATAGTAATTTGAAGTCCCATTGGAACAGTAACGTCTTCGATGTCCAACTCTGGGAAGATGTTGTAATTAACAATACCTATACTAAGATTTCCTTTTGCATCAAAAGATTTAGTAGATAGTCCATTGAAATCTCTCAATCTTGGAAGAACAACCTTAACGAATCTATCCAAAAAAGCATAGGCTCTATCTCTTCTCAATGTTGATTTTAACATCACAGGCATTCCTTCTCTAAGTTTGAAGTTTGATATAGCCTTTTTTGACTTAATCAAAACTGGTTTTTGACCAGTGATCTTTTTGAGATTTTTTTCAAACTCATCAAAATCCTTGATAGATTTTCTAGTAGCCAATGATCCGATTCCTACAGAAACAATTACTTTATCAATCTTTGGAACCTCATTGATATTTGCAACAGCAAGTTTTTCTTTGAGTGCTGGTACTATTTCTTTGTTGAAAAGGTCTAATGCAGTCATGTATCTTATATAAACACAATAAAATTATTTTATTTCCTTATCTGTCTTCTTGATTACTCTTACCTTTTTACCATCTTTTGTTGTTTTCACACCAACCTTTGAAGGAGCTTTAGCAGATTCATCGTAAAACATGATATTTGAAACATTGATAGAAAGATGTTTCTTGATAAAACCCTTTCCTTTCACTGCTTTTTTTACTTCATTTATTCCTTTAACCCAGACTCTATCTTCTTCTAATTTTTCAATAGAAGAAACTTTCCCCTTATATTTTCCTGTGATCACTTGTACTGGATCTCCTGATCTTAATTTTTTCATTATAATACAAATATAACAATGTAAAAGCACATTTGCTTATTAACACACTTCTTCAGCCATATTGGTGATATTTTTGTATCCCAATTCTCTCAACTCTCTAGCAACTGGACCGAAAATTCTCTTTCCGATAGGTTTGATTTCACCTTTTGCATCCTTTGACATCAATACGATTGCATTGTCTCAAAATCTAACATAAGTTCCATCTTTTCTTCCAATTTCTTTTCTAACTCTTACCACAATTCCTTGTGCAACATCTCCTTTTTTGATAGAAGAGGTAGGCATAACTTCTTGTACAGCCACCACTACTCTATCTCCAATACGAGCTGTTGTAGCCATAGAAGATTTGAGAATTCTGATTATTTTTGCTTTTTTTACTCCTGTGTTATCAGCAACAATAACAACTGATTCCGTTTTTAACATTGCTCTTTTGAAAAATAGATAAATAAGGGATCAGATTAATTAGATCAACACCCATCTCTTAAATTTGCTTGTAGGGCTTGCTTCTCTAATCTTTACTGTGTCACCTGTTTTAGATGTATTTTGTTCATCATGAACGTAGTATTTTTTTCTTACGATAAATCTCTTTTTGTACAAAGGATGTACTTTAACAGATTTTACCAACACTACACGAGTTTTGTTCATTTTATCACTAACGACTTCACCAACAAACTCTTTGATACTTTTAGTTCATATGATTGCCATAGTTTTCTTTAATTTTATGTGTTAAAACCGTATTGATTCTAGAGATTTTTACTTTTGTATCTCCAATCTTATGTGTTTCTTTTAATCATCTAATAGCATTTTTTGTCTTGAGTGCAAATAGATCTTGTTTTAATGTTCTTCTCATTATTACAAGTTCCTTCACTGATTTTCCAGACAATTCTTGCATAAACAAAGCTTTTCACTTCATCGTACCATCAGGTAAAGTAAATAAAATTATCTCATTTCTCCTTTTTCAACAATTCTAGCCTTAATAGGAAGCTTTTTAGATGCTGATGTTAGCACCTTGTTTGCATCTTCTCTAGACAATCCGCTGATTTCGAAAAGGATTTTTCCTTTTCTTACTGGAGCAGTGTAAATATCAACTTCTCCCTTTCCAGTACCCATCGGCATTTCAAGACCTTTTTTGGTAAATGGAACATCAGGAAATATTCTAATCCACATCTTTCCAACTTTCTTGATATGTCTTACGATCACCTTTCTGGCAGCTTCGATCTGCTTGTTAGTGATGTAGTCACTTGTAGTGGCTTTTAAACCATATTCGCCAAATGCTACCGTAGTTCATCTCGGGCTTTTCCCAGTGAGCTGTCTGATTATTGGCTTTCTATATTTCCATCTTTTAGGAGTTAATAACATTTTGATTAATCCACACTAAATAAAATTTTATAAACTTACTGTTTTGGATGCTGTTTTATCTGCGATTACACTAGCTGATTTTGTATTTAGAACACCTTTTTGAATCCAAACTTTAACACCAAGTACTCCATATTTTGTCATAGCTTGAAGATGACAGTAATCTATATCAGATCTGAATGTTTGCAATGAAACTCTTCCATTGATAAACTTTTCAGTTCTTGCTATATCTGTACCTCCGAGTCTTCCTCCAATTTGGATTTTAACTCCTTGAGCTCCTTTTTCCATAACCTTTTGAAGAACGTTCTTAGCTACTTTTCTAAATGGCATTCTGGCTTCCAATTGAGAAGCGATGAATTCAGCCATAATTTTAGCAGAAAGTTCAGGGTTTTTAACTTCTTTAACAGTAAGTTTGAATTCTTTGTCGAATTGCTTCTTAAGAGAGTCTTCGATTTCTTTGATCTTAGCTCCATTCTTACCCATAAGAACACCAACTTTTGAAGTGAAGATGATTATTTCTCCTTCTTTAGCTGTTTTTCTGATGACTACCTTAGAGATTCCAGATCTTGGAAACTGAGCGTCTACATAATTTCTTATTTTTATATCTTCAACGAAAAAGTCGGCTCCTGCTCTTTTTGTCTTTCCGAACCATTCACATGGCCAAGATTTGACTATCCCAACTCTCATTCCAATTGGATTTACCTTTTGTCACATACTGAGATTATTTAGTATTTAAAACAACTTTCACGAATGCTCTATATTTCGCATAATGACTAATTCTAGATCTTGAAACAAATCTAACTCTTTTGAGTTTTGGTCCACTTCCTACATCTATAATTTGGATATACAAATCATTGATATCCTTACCTGCGGTTGTAGTAGCATTTGCTGCTGCAGATTTAATCACTTTGTAAAGTGTCTTTCCAGCCTTTTTTGGGACAAATTGGAGAAGATCAAGTGCATCTTGTACCTTTTTACCTCTTACCAATTTCGCCATAAGTTCCATTTTGATATGGGAAACCAATGCGTATTTGAGAGTGGCAGTCATACTATTGTTCATTATTTCTCATTTTAAATTTAAAATTGTTATTTTGGATCTTTCTTTTCTAATGAGTACTAGAAAGGATGCCCTCTAAATAATCTTGTAGGAACAAATTCACCAAGTCTATGACCAATCATATCTTCAGTAACGTAAACGCTAACAAATTGCTTTCCGTTGTGAACAGCAAATGTAAACCCAATCATTTCTGGAGTTATCTGAGATGATCTATCCCAAATTTTAACAACTTTCTTTTCACCAGAATCAAGCATAGCTTGAACCTTCTTTGTTATCTTTGGATTGATGTAGAAACCCTTTTTTAGTGATCTTGCCATAGTTTATTTTAAATATAGTAAATATGGGACTTTTTAGATTAATTCTTTGTTCTCTTTGTAACGATAAACTTAGATGACCATTTCTTGCTCTTTCTAGTTTTGATACCAGCAGATACATTCTTTCCAGCAAATGATTTTGGTCCTCTCTTTGATCCGATTGGTGAGTGTCCTTCACCTCCTCCATGTGGATGATCCACTGGATTCATGTTTTTACCAAGAACTCTTGGTTTTCTACCCAACCATCTTTGTCTACCAGCTTTACCAATAACGATATTTTTGTGTTGATCGTTGCTTATTTCTCCTATAGTAGCCCAACATTCTTCGTTGAACTTTCTAAGTTCTCCTGAAGGAAGTTTGATAAATACAAGCTTTTGTGCTTCATCTCTACCTGATATTGTAGCAGAAGAACCAGCTGATTTAATAAGCTTTCCTTTTGACAATGGAGTAACCTCTAGATTGAAAACATTCATACCTTCAGGGATATCCTTGAGCTTCTTTCTGTTTCCAGCCTTGATAGCAGATTTTTCACCATTCATAACTTCATCACCAACAGAGATACCTTTCCATGCTAAAACATATCTTTTTTCACCATCAACAAAGTTGATAAGGGCGATTCTAGATGTTCTGTATGGATCATATTCGATAGTAGCAACTTTTCCAGGGATATCACATTTGTCATATCCTTTGAAGTCAAGAATTCTGTAGAGTCTTTTGTGACCTCCTCACATCCATCTTGTAGTTACTCTTCCTTGGTTATTTCTACCACCAGTTCTTCCGATAGACACAGTAAGACTTTTTTCTGGTTTTTTAGCAGTAATATTGCTAAAATCATATCCAATCATGAAACGTCTAGAAGGTGTATACGGCTTATATTTCTTTATTGCCATTGGTTTACAAATCAGAATTAAATATATTCATTGTTAGATTGCTGTACTATTAGAGTTCGATCTTGTCTTTTGTAGCCAAGGTTACGATCGCTTTTTTGTACGCCTTTCTTACCAAACCTTTTTGAGATCTGTTTTTAGAAACAACATTAACGATGTTGATTGATTCAGGACTTACTTTATATAAGTATTGAATTGCAGATTTTACATCATTTTTGTTCGCATTTCTATGAATTCTGAAAAAATACTTATTTGCAGAATCTTGCGATTTATATGACTTTTCAGTCACTATTGGAGCTAATATCACATCGAAGATTGAAAATTTCTTTACAACTTTCGTTTCTGTGTTTTTGATAGCTCTTTGTTGTAGTTTTTGCTTAAATACCATCCTTATTTCTTAAGATCAAGTAAACATTATTTAGTGTTGATAGCTTCCAATGCTGCTTGTTCGAAAACAATTTTATCAGCACTAAGAACATCAAACGGATTCAAATATCCAACAGATACATATTTAACTGAAGGAATATTTCTCAATGATTTTGTTGCATTCTCATTTTTGTTGTTCAAAACAACCAATACTTTAGCGTTTTGAGCACCAATATTACTCAATATTTCTATTGCAGCTTTTGTCTTTGGCGCAGAAAGAACAAATTCGTCTAAACCAAGAAGTGCAGATTCTTTTGCTTTGATAGTAATCATACCAGCCAAAGCCAATTTCTTTGCTTTCTTGTTCATTCCCTTTGTAAAGTTTCTATCTCCTCTAGGACCAAATGCAACTCAACCTCCTCTTCTTATAGGAGCTTGTTTACCTCCAGTTCTTGCATTACCTGTACCCTTTTGTTTGTACAGTTTTTTTCAAGATCCATTAACTTCACCTCTTCCTTTAACACAAGCAATATTAATACGTGCATTACTTGTTTGTAGGAGGTAATATTCATGAATAAGAGACTCATTAATTATCCCATCAGAATAGATTTCTTCATTGAGATCAATCTTTGAGACTACTTTCCCGTTTTTGTCGTATATATCTACAGAATAAGCCATGGTATATATATTTATTAAGAATTAAGAATATTAATTTAATGTGATCTTAACTTTGCTGTTGTATGTTCCTGGCAAAGATCCTTTGAGAACAAGAACTTCTTCTCCCTCTCTTTTCATTACATCAAGAAGTTTGATATCCTTGATTGTAACTTGTTCATTACCCATATGTCCAGCATGAGGATGCCCTTTCATAACTCTTCTTGGCTTTCTATTACCCTTTGATCCACCTGTTCTTGTAAACTTGTGTCCATGAGTAGCCCCCATTCCTTTAACATGCCATTTTTTAACCATACCTTGAAAACCTTTTCCAATAGTATTTGCTGTAGCATTAACAGTTTCAACACCTTCAACGAAATCCGCTGTAAGTATTTTACCTGCTTCATTAGCAGCGATAAATTCTGGGTCTACCTTAAACTCAGAAACCATTGTATATGTATTCTTAGTACCTTTTTTGCTAGGAACTTCCTTTTTTTCAACTCCGATAACAGCTGCAATATATCCATCTGCTTCTTCAGTTTTGTATCTAATAATTTCTTGTGGAAGTACTTTTACAAGAGTAACTGCTGTGAAAGCGTCGTTTACCCATATTTTTGTCATTTCCAATTTTTTTACTATCAATCATCACTTGTGCATTATAGTATATCTCATTAATTAAAATACAACATTTGACTTAGAATATTTTTACATCAACAAGCACACCTACAGGTATTGCTAAATTTTGTAAGTATTCCATTGTCTTTGATCCAGTTTCAACAACATCAATCATTCTAGAATAAGTAATTCTTTCGAATTGTTCTCTAGAATCCTTGAACTTGAAATTAGCTCTCAAAACAGTGTAGAGTTTTCTTTTCTTAGGCAAAGGTATAGGACCTTTGATTTCAGCTCCTGATTTGATTAACAAACCAACAACTTTTCCCAAAGAAGATTCTAACATCTTCATATCATAACTCTTGAGTTTAATTCTCAATTTTGGAGCAACCTCTTTCTTAACTGTTGCAGTCTTTTGTTTCTCTGACATATCAACAAACAAATGAATAAAAAGAACTTAATACTTAGGTCTTAGCCCCGTCGAAACGAGACTAAGCACTAAATATTATATTGTATAATTATAGGGTAACTTTAGTAACAACTCCAGCTCCTACTGTTCTACCTCCTTCTCTAATAGCAAATCTCAATCCTTCTTCCATAGCTACATCGTAGATAAGTTCAACATCGATTTTTGCATTATCACCAGGCATAATCATTTCAACACCTGATTTAAGAGTGATATTTCCAGTAACATCTGTAGTTCTCAAGAAGAATTGTGGTCTGTATCCAGTCATAAATGGAGTGTGTCTTCCACCTTCTTCCTTCTTCAATACATATACTTCAGCTTCAAATTTCTTGTGAGCTTTAACTGAACCTGGTTTACAAAGAACTTGTCCTCTTTCGATTTGTTCTTTATCTACACCTCTAAGAAGAAGTCCAACGTTCATACCTGCTTCAGCAGTGTCAAATTGTTTGTGGAACATTTCTACTCCAGTAACAACTGTCTTCTTAACTTCTTTTCCAAGTCCAAGAATTTCAATTTCATCATTCATTTTAACGATTCCTCTTTCAATTCTACCTGTAGCAACTGTACCTCTACCTTTAATAGAGAATACATCTTCAACCGGCATCAAGAAAGGCTTGTCATTGTCTCTAACAGGAACTGGAATATAAGTGTCCAATGCGTCGAACAAATCCCAGATACATTTAGCAGCACCTTCAGCGTCTGTTGGATTTTCAACAGCCTTAAGAGCAGATCCTCTAATGATTGGAGTATTAGCTCCATCGTAGTGGTTCTTAGTCAACAAATCTCTGATTTCTTCTTCAACAAGTTCCAACATATCTTCGTCGTCTACCATGTCACATTTGTTCAAAAATACAACGATCTTTGGAACATTAACTTGGTGAGCCAACAAGATGTGTTCTCTTGTTTGAGGCATAGGTCCATCAGTACCAGCAACTACTAGGATTGCTCCATCCATTTGTGCAGCACCAACGATCATATTCTTGATATAATCGGCATGTCCTGGACAATCGATATGAGCATAGTGTCTTTCTGCTGTTTCATATTCAACGTGTCTAGTGTTGATAGTAATACCTCTTGCTTTTTCTTCTGGTGCATTATCAATTGAATCGTAAGCTTGCGCTTTAGCGAATCCTTTTGTAGAAGCAACAGTAGTCATAGCAGCAGTCAATGTAGTCTTTCCGTGATCTACGTGACCAATAGTTCCCACATTTACGTGTAGTTTTGCCATAGTTAATGTCTATTTATAAATTAAAATAAGTAACATTGATTAATGTACAGTGACTCTACTTGTACATATCTGTCTTCTAATTTCAAGTCTTTTTACAAAAAAAAAGATATATCTCGAAACCTGCGATTGCTCCAATGTTTTGGGGCATATCACTGTTATCGAAACAGAATCATCGATAATAACTTCGCCTAGCGGAGCATTGTACCAACGATACATAGATAGACATATATAGACACTGTTGTGTTTTGTTCTTTATAATCAACTTCGGGGATGCGGGACTCGAACTCGCGACCTCCTGGTCCCAAACCAGGCACTCTAGCCATCTGAGCTAATCCCCGATAGATGTTTAGTGGTGCCAGAGAGTAGAATTGAACTACCGACACAAGGCTTTTCAGGCCTCTGCTCTACCACTGAGCTACTCTGGCATATTTTGTATAGAAATATTGGTGGGCATAGGTGGACTCGAACCACCGACCTCGTCCTTATCAGAGACGCGCTCTAACCAACTGAGCTATATGCCCATACAAAAACTCCAGAAAAAATCTGTAAGCGGAACTTTGTATACAAAAATGAGGGTCAAATTCAAGGGATTTTTATAGTTTTTTTACTTTTTTTGTTATTTAAACATAATATCATTGATGCGTTGAGGAAATCCAACCTTAGCAATATGCTCGTTGATTGCAGTCAAAATCTGCTGTTTTTCTTTGAAGATAGCTATCTTAACATGTTGTTGTGTGGTTTTAAGGAAAAGTTTATTAAATTTTACATATCCATCTAATAGGAGAGAATTGTCAGTATATCAAAAATAATTTCTGACGGCTTTGAGCGTAATAACTCCTATCATGTTTTTATCGAGATGCTTTTTTGTCATAACTTGACGAATCTTGTCTTTTAATAGGAACATTATTGAAAATCACATAATAAATACACACCTATATATAGTATAAAATTACAAATGATTTGCAATGGGAAGGAAAATTGCTAGAGATAAGGGAATATTGTTTTATTATTTTTTTTCTCCCATGCAGAAAAATCAGTTTGTAATAAAAGGTCTATTCCTTGGATTATTTGGAATTATTGGAATTTCTAGTTTTGCCTCTGCAGATTGTACGAGCGATTGTGCCACAAAATACGGAGTAATGGTTCCTGCCTATTCAACGTGCGTAAAGGCGTGTCCTACAACGACAACTACAAATTGATACACTATACCAAGTACTACTGTGAATGGTAATTGAGTTGCTTCTAACGGTCCATCTGCAGATTCTTGTGCCGCCCAATGAATGGATTATGCTGTCCTAACAAATTCTTGTGTAAAAAATCAAACAAAGATTGCAACCTGTGTATCTAGTGAATGTCAGAGTTTCCAAGGAACAGAGTATACTGCATGTGAAGCTAAATGTAACGCAAATCCATCCTACACAACTAGTTCTACTACCACAACCAAAGTTCCTGATGCAGGAGATCAAAACGTCATGTGAATTACAATGGGACCTACTTGTCTCAAGAATGGACAATGTGGATTTAACATCTATGAATTATTAGGATTTCATAAAAGTAGTTCTCCTACATTGTTTGTTCAGGATATCTTGCTTTCTGCAAGTTTCTTTATAGGTACCGTAATTACTATTGCATTGATATATTCTGGAATTATGTTTGTATTTGCTGGAGCAACTGGAAAAGATCCAAGCAATGCTAAAAGTGGAATTAAATATTCTATAATAGGACTTCTTATTGTGATCTGTTCTTATTCAATTATTAGATTGGTTCAGTATATCGCGAAAGGACTTTAATTTTGTAGAGAACGAATGCATATATCTTATGTTTCTATATTCCCAGAGATTTTTGAGGGATTCTTGAATGCTTCGCTCATCAAAAAAGCTGTGGATAAAAAATTATTAAAATTTACGACCCTCACGCCGAGGGTTTTTTGTCCTGATAGACACCAACAGGTGGATGATACCATCTATGGCGGAGGGGCAGGACTCCTTATGAAGGCTAAACCTGCCATTGATAGTGTAGAACACCTCTTAAAACTTCATAAACTCAGCAATAAAAGCAAAAGAAAATTTCGTATTATCTTCGTCTCCCCGTCGACAGAAGTCTTTACCCAAAAGACAGCCCACACGCTCACAGAAAATCAGCATATTATCTTTGTCTGTGCTAGATATGAAGGGATTGATCATCGTTTTGAAGAATATATGATGGAAAAATATCCAGATCATTTTT
>Ga0302215_10001776_pt1 | contig 15181 bp, 8 predicted proteins | sample II_Fen_N3_1_FD_194580 | JGI IMG/M metagenome (GOLD analysis project Ga0302215, IMG submission 194580) | Peat permafrost microbial communities from Stordalen Mire near Abisko, Sweden - II_Fen_N3_1 | ecosystem: Environmental > Terrestrial > Soil > Wetlands > Permafrost | place: Sweden: Abisko...
GTATTTTCAATAATCTCTTTTTTTAATGCTCTAAATGAATTGCTGATTCCGGCATTTAATCTTACAGAGTCATTTACAAATGCATTATTGTTTTCCCATACATTCCCCGGTCCATTGGCATTTTGGAGGAATTTTTCGGCAGGCACCCAATTGTTTTTTACAGTTATAAACGACGAACCTTCGTCGGTGTACAGGTAAAACCAATGATGCGGGTCGTGTGCATAGCCAGGTTTGTAAATATCATGAACGTAATTTTCAGAGATTGTTGTCTTGGGTTGTGATCCCAAGGTGTAAATACCTGCCACATCGTACATGTGTTTGGCATAATGGTGAATATTGTTGGCATAAACCCGATTGTTACGCATACAATTTACCGTTTGATTCCAACCCCAACCGAGACTAATGCCCGAATACGAAACCTCGCTAACTTCATTATGCTCAATGTTGATGTTGCTCACGTATCCGGCACAAATACCTACACAGCCCCAGTCTTCGTTGGTGACATTGGTTAGTAGGTTATTTTTAATTTGCTGTCCGGTACAAATTTCCCGACTATCTTTGGGGTCGTAAGGTAAATGTGTTTCGAGCGATGCGGGGGAGAAACTTCCCACCACTATGCCATTTCCGGCAATATCTCTAAAAAGACAGCCTTCGGTTTTACCATTTTTATCGCCTGAAATATAATCGAGTCCTGTTGATCCTAAATGCTCAAAATAGCAATTTTCAAAGTCGATATTATTGGCTCCCGCAATAGTTACGGCTGCTGCCGGACGACCTAACCAACCCTGATTGTCCAACTTATGATTATTATCCTGACGAATCATTTGAGGTTTTAATTTGTAAGCTTCGGTCATAAACATGCCTGCTTGCAAAGGAACATGTCCTTTTTCAGTTGGTCGCATCCATGTTGTGTAATTAAACTGGATATTTTTGAAAATGATATTTTCTACTGGTCGGTCAGTTGTTCCTTCCACTTCTACCAACGTTTCGATAGCAGGAACTATTGCCGTAATTTCAGTTATCTTTTGGTTAGCCAATGGGTAATAATAAAGCTTATGGGTGTAAATGTCATGATACCATTCGCCCGGTGTGTCGAGTAATTCTATGGCATTTGTTAGGTAAAAAGCCGAATTTCGTCCCGGTGCAACCATAGGACGTGGCCATGGGTGCTCAAACTGAATGCGGCTTTCGGGATTGTGAAAGCGAACTGCGGCTGAGTCTCCATGTACTTCGATTGATTTTATGCGTAAATTGGCTATGCACCACATTTCGTGCAATACCATTTCAGCGTAAGGTGCTTTCAGTATAGCTCTAACCGAACTGGTTGGTACCCATAGAATTTCATTTTTTGGATCGTTGTTGATAATGCGCGGCATTTGCTCAAAATCGACCACATTACGAGCTCTCGTAGTTTTTTCACCATTTATCCACAGCTGACGAAAATCCAATGGACGACCATTGAAATCAGGAACATCTGCTACCCAGAATTTCCCTGACTTTTTCCAGTTGACGATTTTTACTCCGCCACTTATCGAAACCTTTTCTCCTTCTGCACCACAAATCGTTGTGGGCGATTGTGCGGTTCCACTATCTTCCGGACGCAGGTAGAGTGGTTCGTATTGGGTGTAGGTTCCCCCTTTTATTATTATCTGAATACCGTTCTCAATACCTTTTTCATTTTGTCGTCTAAGCTCACGAGCCTGACGGAATGCGGCCGAAAGTGTTGCTTTTGGGGCTGCAATAGTGCCGGCATTGTTGTCGTTTCCGTTTGGTGAAACGTAGATGTCGGTTGCCGAAAGAGTTGTTGATACAAAAAGAAAAAAGAGAAGAAAACTCCTAACCTCAGTCAGTTGACTGACAAGCTCTAAAAGGAAGCGACTGTTAGTTTTTTCTTTGATAAAGGTTTTTAAATTCATTTTTTATTGAAGTAATAGTTTGTAAATCAATGCTAATTTTAGTTCCCTTTAAGGGTCAGGGATTTTATTTCATAGACTTTCCCTTTTTCTGTTTTTAAATCATAAAGATAGGTCTTTTTCAATTCCACCGAATTGAGTTTGGCTTTTTCGTTGATAATTGGTTTTGAAGTCGTTGGGATATCATATAATGGATTTGAGTTATCACCTGTTGCTTCCGTTAGTCCGGTTCCTGTTAGCGGTGTTAAGGAACGTAACCGACAATTTCCACCAATTCGGGACGTAATAACCACTTTTTCAACTTGATTGTTGCTCCATTTTATTGTTGTTTCGAAACCGCCACGCGCTACTAATCCCTTTACTTCGCCATTTTTCCAAACGCCAGGCAACGCTGGTAGCAGATAAATAAATCCGTCATAACTTTGCATTAACATTTCTGCAATTCCAGCTGTACAACCGAAGTTTCCATCAATCTGAAATGGTGGATGCGCATCGAACAGATTTGGGTATGTACCACCTTTTTTTAATTCGTTACGAACCAACGATAATTGATCGGTGATGAGTTTGTAAGCGTGGTCACCATCGAGCAAACGAGCCCAATAACACACTTTCCAGGCCATGCTCCAACCAGTTGATGGATCTCCCCGGTGAATAAGTGAAGTGCGTGCAGCATCGAATAGCTCCGGTGTTCGATATGGCGAAATTTGCCCTCCGGGAAATAATCCCCATAGATGCGAAACATGACGGTGAATATCCGCAGGATCGTCCCAGTCGTACATCCATTCCTGCAATTGTCCCCATTTCCCAATTTGGAATGGTGCCATTTCTTTTAATCTGACTTGTAAATGATTGGCAAAATCAGCATCTGTATTCAATGTTTTTGAACTTGCAATAATGATATTCCAAAGGCTTGTGATTAATTCATTGTCCATAGTTACACCACCGGCAATAGTTGCTTTTCCTTCACTTCCGGCATGTGTATTCTCAGGCGAACTGCTCGGGCAAAGTACTAACCAATTGTTTGTAGGCTCTTTTACCATAACCTGATCGAAAAATAAAGCCGCATTTTTCATTATTGGATACACTGAGCGTAAAAACGTGGTATCGCCTGTGTATAAAAAATGTTCCCACAAATGACGGCTCAACCATGCACCACCGGCCAACCACATACCCGAAGGTGATTTGTCTATTGAACCAGTTACACGCCATATATCTGTATTGTGATGAAGTACCCAACCGTCTGCTCCATACATGACTTTGGCACTTTCCGTTCCTGTTTCGCTCACCTCTTTGGTCAGTTTAAATAACGGCTCGTTTAGTTCTGTTAGATTGGTGACTTCTGCTGGCCAGTAATTCATTTCCAAATTAATATTGGTAGTGTATTTACTATCCCACGACGGCAACATTTTGTCGTTCCAAATACCTTGCAGGTTTGCTGGCTGACCGCCTGGTTGCGAAGCGCAGATAAGCAGGTATCGGCCATATTTATAATAAGTTGCGACTAAGTTGGCATCATTGGTTTGAGCAAAGTTTTCAACGCGTTTATCGGTAGTTTCTTTCGAAAGATTTAGTCCTAAATCCAACGATGATTTATCCATAAACGACTTAAAATAAGTAATGTGAGCTTTTTTTGTCTCCGAATATGAATGTTGCAATGCTTTGCTCAGATAGGCTTTGGTACGTTCTTGTGCATCGCCGGTAATGTCTTTGTAATTATTGAAATTAGTGGCTATGGAAACGTAAAGAATGGCTTCGTTGGCATTTTCTACTGTAAGTACTCCGTCTTTACTCGTTAGTGTTCCTCCTTGTGTTTTTGCAGTTACTCGTCCCTGAAACTTTACTTTGCCTTTTTGTCCTTCGTGATTTGCTGAAACGCCATCTAACGTTATGCAGTTTCCGTCTGAAGCAATAAGCACATCCTGATGAGGTGAGGTTAGTACGGCATTAAAAGTGATTTTAGCTTTTTTCGAAGCAGTCAATCGAATAATCAGCACTTGATCGGTAAATGACGTGAATGTTTCGCGTCTGTAGGTTACGCCATCCACCTTGTAGCGCACTGAAGTGCAAGCCGAATCCAGATTCAAGTCGCGGTAATAGTCATTGTATCTGGTATGTCCGGGGAAGGAAATGCGCAAATCACCAAAAGGTTGATAGGGCATACCCTGATTGGTAGCCGACATTACTTTCTGAGTAGCCAAAGCTTGAGCATCTACATATTTTCCTGCAAAAATCAACTCGCGAATCTTGGGGATATTAGTCAATGCTTCCGGATTCGGGTTGTTGTTCGGACTTCCGGCCCAAATGGTAGCTTCATTCAACTGAATTTGCTCAGTAGCTGGATTCCCAAAGACCATGGCGCCCAATCGTCCGTTACCCAACGGTAAAGCTTCCGTCCACACCTGGGCTGGTTTGTTGTACCAGAGTTTATAGTCATTGGATTGGGCTAATAATGAGGCTGTACTGCAAATGAACGAAAAGATGAATAAGCAGAATCTCTTGATTTTATATGTCATTTTAATGTGTTTTTTACTTTCCAAAAGTAATATAAATGACGCAAAAACAACGGTTTTGTACCCATATAATAAATGGCTGAATGAACTGCAAGCTATAAACTTAATTCTATCGATGTATTTTTTTTAATGTGTTAATTGTATGTTGCTCTTATTTGTTACTTTTGATGTTTTTTATATTAGTTGATTGCCGTGTTTTATTTTGATGAATTTGTTGGTTTAGATATTTGTGTAGCAAAATCTATTACAAGTATTTGGAGTTAATTGTAAACTTTATAATGGCAGAAATAGTTACAACAAAAAAGTGTGTTGCTTATTTGTCAGAAACTTATTGTGAAAACAATATCTCTATCTGTGGTTCAATTGCACGCATTAAATTCTTTTATATTATAGCTTATGAAAATAAATATACTCATATTTGCTTGTATTATTATTTGTCAAATGGTAAAATCTCAGGATTTACCTCACTACAAGTTGATTATTCCAACCGTTTCACTCGATTCAATGAATGCTCATCCGAAAGATGAAATTTACTATAATGCCAAATTTCAGGTTAACGATTCGTTGTGTAATGTAGAAGCCCGATTTAAAGGTTCAACAAGTTTGAATTATCCTAAGAAAAGCTGGGCAATAAAGTTTCCAAATAAATCAAATTATTTTGGAGCAACCAGAATTAATCTTCATGCTGATTATAAAGATCATTCGTCTATGCGGAATTATCTTATTTTGAAATTGTTTAATAACTTAAGTATTCCTGCTCCGCAAGTAGAACATATTACTTTTGAGGTTAATGGAGAACCTTATGGGGTATATACTCTGGTTGAACAAATTGACGAAGATCTACTGTCCCGGTATAGTCGGTCTGCACAGTCGTTGTACAAAGCCAATAATCATGGGGGATTATTAGCACCTGCTGTAAGGGATGAGTATTATGATAATATTTGGGAGATGCAGGCTGGTGAAGATAAGGATTTCAATCGGTTAAGGAGTTTTTTGAATAAATGTTTGTATTGGGAAAAGTCTGATTTTCTGAATAATATAGAAAGTACGGTTAATACCGATAATTTTCTTACATTTTTTGCTATGCATTATATTTTTGTAGATATGGATAATTTTACTAAAAATATATTTTTAGATAAAAATAGCCTTACCGGAAAATACGAATTTATTCCGTGGGATAATGAGGGTTCCTTTGGCAATAATGCGTATGGCGAATTTAATGCTATATTAACTGACTATAATTTTAAGTATGGTTATACGCCTGAATATGAAGTTGTATTCAAGCGGCTTATGGAGATTCCTCATTACAGAAATGTGTTTAAAGATAAAATGAACATAATTCTCGATAAAGGCTTTACGTACCTCGACAGTTTAATTGATACCACTTATAGTCAGATAAAACTGAGTGTTTATGCAGATACAATGCGTGAGGCTACAGATTCTGCTTTTGATGCAGAAATACCTCGTTTAAAGTGGTTTATGTCTAATCGAAAAGCATTTTTGCAAAATAATACTTTCCCGGAACAAAACGCTTTGACAGATTTTTATTGTTCAAATCCGTATCCAAATTCAATCCACCCAAATGTGACTTTTAGGGTGAAGTCACCGGTTATTCAGCCTGTAAATATGTTTTTTGCCGATACAGTTTGTTTTGATACAGTTGGTAGGCCATTTAAGCTGGTTAGAGTTGAATTGTTCGACGATGGAAATCATGATGACTTGTTACCAAACGATTCGGTGTATGGAAATATTCTGAATACAAATGATTTTAAATCGAGCCTTGTTCCATATAGCTTTACAGGAGCAGAGCAAAATTACCCTCCAAACGGAATCTTTTATGTGGATTATTATGGTTCAAAATCATTTGCCATAAACAAAGGTAATGCAGATTCACTGCTATCTTCTCGTTTAAAAATCGGGCAGGTATGTAGGTTTAATAATCAATGTTTTGTGCCCATTATAAATACCTCGTCGACTACAGTAACTGATTTGTCGTACTTTCATCTCCGCACAAGCAACTCGTTCGAAGACTTTATGTTTAGGGATAACGTACTTATTAATCCCAATGAGACAATATATGTTGCACCAACCGAAGAGCTAGGAGCCACATTTTTTCCAGCAAATAGGAGTTTTAGCAACCTGTATTTCAATATTTCGGTGGGAGATTCATTAAAACTCTTTTCATCAAACCTAACTCAAGTTATTTCATCTTATGTGGCTGCAATAAATCCCCTCGAAGGTGTGAAAAAGAACGTGGTGTTCAATGAGATAAATTTCAAATCAGGAACTACTAAACCTAGCGGCGATTGGGTGGAGATCTATAATCCGAGCGATGAAGCAATAGATCTCACCGGTTGGAAATATAAAGACGATAATAGCTACTATCAATTCTCCAATGGATTTACCCTAGGTGCCGACTCATACTTGGTTATTGCTGAAGATATTCTAAAGTTTAATACCGTATACCCAAATATATCTAATGTTGTTGGAAGTTCTGGTTTTGGACTTTCCAGCTCTGGAGAATACATTTTACTGGTGGATAATTATAATATGACTATTGACTCGGTTTATTATAAGACATCTGCGCCTTGGCCAACTCAAGCTTCCGGTACTGGTCATGCTCTTGAGTTAAGAGACTTTAGGTTTGATAATAATGTTGGTGAAAATTGGTATTCGGATGTGTCTAAGTTTGGTTCTCCGGGTGTAAATAATTCTATTACTACAAATATGCCTGATAATGAATTATTGCTATTGGCTGTTTTCCCAAATCCAACTCGCGATTTTGTTTATATTCAGAATAATTACGGTGAAATAAATTATAGTTTAATGACACTTCAGGGGCAAATTCTACAAGCTGGTTCAGTTCATGCTTCAGGATTAAATAAACTTGATATAAGCCATCTAAAAGCAGGTGTTTATATAATTAATCTAACTGCTAATAGTTTAAAGAAAACGTTTAAACTGGTGGTGAAATGATCTGTTAAAAATAGCGAATACAAAAGTTGTAAATATTACAAATATATTATTGTAGCACAAATTTAATGTGTATTATAAACTATTGTTGATTAGCAATTAAAGTGTTTTTTATTGTCATATAAAATACTACAATTGATATTTTTTAAGACCAATAATGAACAAAATGTGTGTTTAAATTGTACAATGAATAAAGGTAAGGTTGTGTATATAATTTAATTTTGGTTAAAATAATTGAAATTAAATTAGCTAATAAGTAAATATTTGTTTTTTTTTATTAAATTGTCATTTTTATTGATTTAAATATTGAATTACAATAAATAAGAATGTACTTTAATTTATAGAGTTATGGTTAAGAATGTAGGTATTATTACAGACAGTGCTCTGTTTTTGAATTTAAATGCTGTATTATTAAGAAAGAACGGTTATAACTCACAGCTGCATGTGATGAAAACCTTTTCCCAAATAGAGGAATGTTTAAATAGCAATACTATCGATTTATTTTTAATTGATGGTGCTTTAACCAGCATGTCGAGTATGGAAGTTATTCATTTGCTTCGATTACAAAAACTAACTCAATCTCCCGTTTGGCTTTTTCCAGAAGTGTTGACAGATTCGTATTTTCGTCGTGTTTATTCAATTGGAGTGAATCGCATCATCAAAAAACCTTTTGACCCGTATGAACTATATGAAGAAGTAATTAATGTGTTAAATGCTTAAAACTGGAAATTATGAAACTGATATATTTAAAATTTCAATATAAATTGATTATACTGCTCGCAGTAGTTTTTATAGCCATCTCAGGTGTGTCGGCTAGTGGGCAAGTAAAGGTAGACTCCATTTTTAATAGAGCTATTGAGCAAACTAAAAATCAAAAACTTGATTCTGCTATTTATGAAGCTAACAAGGCTTTGACAGCGGATAAGAAGCGAGGTGATATTTGTGTATATCTGGCAAATTTGTATTCGTGGAAGAGTGACTATGTAACTGCAAAATCGTTTTTGAAGCAAGCTCAAGCTAATAATTATGTAAACGATGATTATTATCTGACTTTAACAAATGTGTTAATCCGCTCGGCAAGTTACGAGGAGTTTTTAGCTGATTTGGGAAGTTTTAAGAAGAATTACTCGGATAAAAATGATCTTTTTAAAAAGGAACTGACTGCTTATGAAGGACTTCAGAGATATGATGACGCTGTTGAACTCATTCGTAACCCCGAAAATAAGACGTTTGTATCAAATTCGGGAGTAGATAACCTATATACCGATATTTTGTTGAAAAGAAATAAAAAGATGATTTCGGCATATTATAGCTTAGATTTTTTTGATAAAGTATTTACCCCTCAGCATTTGGCTTCGTTAGGATATTCTTTTCCGGTTTATGACAATTCACTCGGTTTTAGAGTAAATTATGCTAATAGATTTGGGCTTGAAGATTACCAGTTGGAAACAGATTTTTATTTGAAATTAAAGAAAAGTCAATACCTCTATCTTAACTACGGCTATGCCTTTAATGCAACCCTTTTTCCTCAGCACCGTGCTGGTATTGAGTATTATTTCCCTGGTGCGCCAAAAGTAGAGGCATCAATTGGAGGACGGTTTCTAAAGTATTCTTCAACAGATGTATATATTGTTACAGGCCATATCGGACGATATTTAGGAAATAGTTTTTTATCACTTCGTCCGTATTTTGTTTTGAAAAATCCGTATGCAGAACCTTCTATTTCACTTAATGCTAATTACCGGATATTTGGAAAAAATGAATTGAATTATTGGGGTATTGAACTTGGTTATGGAAATTCACCCGACGATTCTTATTCAGCATCACAATCCGGTCAGTTTAGTCAACTTTCAAATTACAGGGTCCGGCTGGAGAAAAATTTTATGGTGGGTAGAACATCGGATATACACTTCGTTTTTGGTTATTCTAAAGAGGAATATCTTCCGAGTTTGTTCAGAAATAGGTTTACAATTGATTTAGGTTATAAAATTAGACTACGATGAAACGATTATACATTTACCTACGCTTCTACTTTGTAAGCTTTTTGTACATATTACTGACTTTGTCTTTAATTGTTGGAATTTATATTTATTCAATTCCCCAGCTGAAACTTGGTTCACTTATTATATACAACCGCTTTTATAGTAATTTAAACTCTATACCAGAATGGCTGTACATTGTGAATTACTTTATATTCGTATTTATAATTGCCATCGTAATTATAATTGGTTGGACAATCAGATACTCAGTAAGGAAGAAAAGAAATACGGTAGCTGATATTATTTTTCAAGAGAAATATATTCCACAGCTTTTTGAATATTTATTTAGTGAGCATGAATATACTGAGGAAGAAAAGAAGATAAAACTGAATAGGTTGAGTACTATTATTAGTTCCGATCATTTGAAACGTACAGTCATTAATGTTCTTCGAGAAATTAATGCTCAAACAAAAGGTGTAATTAATGAAAAAACCCAACGTTTATTTGAAGCCTTAAAGATGGACTATTTAGTGTATTCGTATTTAAGATCGCTTCATGTTAAAGATAAAATATTTGCAATTAAAACAATATCTACATTTAAATTGCCTCATTATGAGTCCAGAATATTGAAATTGACAAAATCCCGAAATCTTATTTTACGTTCGGAGGCAATAGTAGCTATGATGCATCTTAATGCTGAAAATGATCCATTGAGTTTTGTGCTTTCAGAAGGCTATACACCAACACTTTGGGATTTAAATATCATTATCAAGACTATTACTGAGTTAGAGGTAATCCAAATTGATTATGTAGATTTAATCAATTCAGAAAAGGAGTTTATTTCACTTTTGGGTATAATGTTGGCAAGGAAAAATAATCAAACTCAATTTAAGCAAATAATTGCTGCTAAACTATCTAACCCGAATAAGATGATTTCTGACGAAGCATTTTTAAGTTGTATTAGTTTTGCTGAAAATGGGGCTGATTATAATGAGCTTATAAATAAGTATTTATTGGCAAGTGAGAATCTGAAGTTGGAAATAATAACGTGTTTACGATATTCACCCGACACGCAGTCTGCTATGGAATTTCTAAAATGGGTGGTTGAAAGTCAGAAATTAGTTCAGAAAGTAGAAGCTTTAAAGTCGCTTTTTGAATTAGATTTTAATACAATTATGTATTACAAAAGCTCAGAGGATGAGTATATTAGGAAATCTTGTTTACAAATTTTGGATATTAATCTTTAAATCCTGCACAAATGAATACATTTAATTGGATAGATATAATTACTAGTATATTTTTTATATATGGTTGTATGTTGTTTGCGTTATATTTGATGAACGCAATTCTGTCGCTTTCTGAATTCAGAAGATACTCTGTTAAAAACAAGTATGTTGACTATAAAACAATGCTTTCTTTCGAAAAAATTCCAACAGTATCAGTTATTGCACCGGCTTTTAATGAGGGGAAGAGTATTGTTGAAAATGTAAAATGCTTAAATTCATTGAGTTATCCTGACTATGACTTGATAATTGTAAATGATGGAAGCACTGATGATACCTTGGAAAAGTTGATATCAAGCTTTGACCTTATTGAATCTGCACAAGCGATAGATGTTCATCTTTACACCGAACCCATCCGAAACCTATACTATTCCCGGAACCCGGTTTATAGTCATCTCACTGTGATTGATAAAGATAATGGTGGTAAAGCTGATGCTCTTAATGCGGCTATAAATGTGTCTAACAAAGACTTGTTTCTGGCTATTGATGTTGATTGCCTGTTGGAGCCGGATGCTATTGAACGAATGGTTAAGCCATTTCTTGAAGATAGAAAATATGAAGTAATTGCAGCTGGTGGCGTAATTCGGGTTGTTAACTCTTGCGTAGTTGAAAATGGAAAAGTTATAGAAGTGAAATACCCTAAAAATTTCTGGGCTAAATTTCAGGTTTTGGAATACTTTAGAGCCTTTACTCTTGGACGAATGGCCTGGAGCAAAATAAACGCCTTGTTAATAATTTCTGGAGCTTTTGGTTTGTTTGATAGAAACAGAGTAATAAATGTTGGTGGGTACGACAGAAATACGGTGGGCGAAGATCTTGAATTAGTGGTGCGCCTCAGACGTTATATGCATGAAGTGGAAAAGAAAAAATACAGAGTGGCATTTATTCCAGACCCACTTTGCTGGACAGAGGTTCCAGAAGATTTTAATAACTTATTCAGACAACGTAATCGTTGGACTCGTGGGGCAATAGATACTATTTTAAAGCATCGTAGAATGTTTCTTAATCCCAAATATAAATTGATTGGTATCCTCAGTTTTCCAAATTGGGTGTTGTTTGAATGGTTGGGTCCAATTATCCAATTTGTTGGAATTTTGTACTTCGTTTTTCTTGCCATATTCGGGGCTGTTGACTATAAGATCTTTTTAACCCTTTTGATTTTTGTTTTCACATTCTCATTAATGTACTCTTTGTTCGCAATCTTCTTTGAGATTTATACTTTTAATAAGTATAAAGGTATTGGATTCTTTTTTCAGTCATTGTTGGTTATTATTCTTGAAATGTTTATATATCAGCCTCTTAATATGATTTTCTCTTTGTCAGGTCATTTGGATTATTATTTCAAAAAGAAAACACATAAAGTATGGGGTAAAATGGAACGGGTAGGTTTTAACTAAGAAAGTTTGTATTATTTTTTTAAAAATTAAGCATTATGAAAGACGGAGCTATCGAAAAAAGACAGTCTTGGAAAGAGCAATATGCTTTGGATATTCCTTCCATCGATAAACAGCATATGCATTTTTTTAAACTGTTTGATAAAATTAATTCCTTTGATAATAAGGGAGTTGAGTATGATCAGTTAATTGATTATATAGACGAGTTAGAGGAGTACACCACTCTTCATTTTAGAACTGAAGAGGCGCTTATGAGAAAAGCTAATTTTACTAACTATGATTTTCATGTAGAGCAACATAAATTGTTTTCTCAGAAAATTAAGGAATTTAAAATAGATTATAATTATAAGAATCTATTATTGATTGATAAAATTGTTGCCTTTATGCGTAAATGGTTGATTATACATATTTCTGAAATAGACAAGCAATATGTGTCATCTGTGAAAAATATGATGATAGAAAATAACCATATTCCTGACGAGTAGGATTCCTTATAATCTGGTTAAAACGAATAAATTACTGTTATGAAAAAGAAAATTGTTGAAACGACTACCTACAAAATATTATTACTGATTTATTTCTCAGTAGCAATATTTTTCCCTATTGGTTTATATGCCTTATTGTCTGGTCCTACAAAGTGGATTGCAGAAGCGGCACTTAAAAATTCATGGGCAGAAAATACTGAAAAGGTGATACAACGGTTTACCATTATAGGATTGGCTATTATTGCTTTGTTTTTGGCAAGAATAATACAACATTATTTTTCAAAAAAAGGGTCTGCTATAATTAAGTGGTCGATATTTGCGTTTCTAACTGCTATTTTCTTGTCTTCTGTTTATGTGTTCTCATTTAAACCAGAGTTTTTTATTTCTTTGTCGGGAAATGAGATGAAAATCCAGTCACAATCAATGAATACTTCAAGTGGAGTGAATATTGAATTTGTTTTTGGGGCTTATCCTTCTGTTCATGAGCTAAAACGACTTAAAGCAGCTGGTTATGCCGGTGTTGTTTCACTGCTTAATGAATTAGTTGTTCCAGCTGAACCTGAGCTCATTAAACAAGAAGAAGCTAACGCAAAATTAGCTGGAATTGAGCTTGTTCGAATTCCAATGTTACCTTGGGTGTCGGGGAATAATACATCAATAGAACAGATTCGGCAATTAGTAAAAACGAAGCAGGGAAAATATTTTGTACACTGTTATCTGGGTCGCGATAGAGTAAATGTTTTCCGAAAAATAGTTCGCGATATGGGTGCCAAAAATACGTCGCTTATAGCTGATAATGCAAGGCATATTGATGAATTGAAGCGCTTTGAACGTGGTGCTTATTTTAAGCTAAAGAACCATATTTATTTGACACCCTTCCCAACCGACGATGAGTTTTTTGGCTATTTTGTAAATGGACAAATAGGAACCGTAGTTTCTTTGCTTAATCCTGCTGATAAGGAAGATACAGTTTGGATAGCGCGAGAAGAAAAAATCCTGTCTCGCTATGGAGTTCGGTACATTAATATACCTGTTGTTTCCAAAGATGATAAAGTAAATATTAAGCGCTTAATAGACAGTCTTGGTATGCTAAAGAAACCTTTGGTGATTCATAAATACTCATCTTCGGATCCTATTTACAATGAGCTCATTTCAATTATAAATAAGAAATAAGAAATGATAAGTCAAGTAACTGATAAAAAAGGAACCGCAAAACTAGATATTATTTTGCGGTTCTTTTTTACTTTTTAGCCTCTTTCTCGGCTTTTATTTTCGCAGTGAAATCTTTGTACATCTGCTTCCAGCTACGGCCATTTTCGTTGAAATATTTCTCACATTTGTCTTTGTAAATTTCAAAAATAGCCGAAATTTCACCTTTCATGGTTTTATAATCAACTGCTTCCTCGCGTGCCTGACGCAACTGACTTATAACAAATGCTTCTTCCTTTTCGTTCATATTGGGCACAATGGCTTTGAAACCTTTCAGCGTAAATTGGTATTTGCCAATGGTGTACAAATCGAGCACTTTTTCAACTTGTTCCTCAGTCAGGTCCTTACGCAAACCGGTCATCAGATTTTCATGTACCGATTTTGGTTTGGTAGAGCAGGCAATCACATCCCGATGAACATCGGTCATTACTTCTGCTGTTCGTGGATTTATGCCTTTGGGAACAATGCTGAATGGATGGTCGTTGTGCCAATCGCGAACGGCTTTCATATGTGTCGCAATCACAGCTTTCACACGAGCTTCTTTTTCTTTGTCGTTTAGTTTTAGTGAATCCACAAAGCTTTGGGCACGTTTTTCCAAATCAATGTCTGAGTGAACTTTGGCTTCCGCTTTTTTATTCAAGTACTTTTCTACCTGAGCAAAATCACGAATCGCATTGGTGGGCATCTTTTCTCCTTTTTTGCCAAAACTATGCATAGCTACTTCGGGTTCGATTGTCACTTTCGATTCGTCAAGTTTAGAAGCGTCCAAACCAAATGTAGGGATAAAGAAATCGTATACAGCCTTGCGTTTGTTTACGCCAAAATCATGTCCTTCGTCCAATAAATGCAGGTTGGTAAGTTTGCTGTCGGCTTTATAGAAATTCCAAATGCGTTGCAGATACGGAAATTCAAGTTCAGGAACCGAAGCTGTCCAGTCTTTACCGTCAGAAATCACGCGAACCGGTTTGGGTGCAAAAGTCGCCATTAATTCAGGGTTACAGGTTCCACCACAAGCCAGCATGGTAGGCATGCCACTTTCGCAAGGGCAACCGCCGTCGAAGTGCGAAGCCAGATTCACCGTAGGGCAAGCCGCCGTGAAACGGTCGTCCAATACCGAAAGTTGTACTACCTGCGTTCCACCGCCCGAGCCACCGTTGGTAGCCACTCGTTTTGGGTCAATATCTTTGCGGGTAAGCATATAGTCGAGAATGTTCAGGCCGTTCATAAGCTGGATTTGTTCCGCAGCCGTGCTGCGGTGAGCAGCCGAAGTTACCTGATATTCCGACTCACCCCATCCGAACAAATCGTAGCTTACGCAGGATGCACCCATGCGCGCTAGTGTTCCGAAACGGGTTTGCTCGTCTTTGTTGTAGCGTCCACCGCCCCAATGCCCGTTGGGACAAAGAATCAGTGCGTGTTTGCCTTTCGTCAGTGG
>Ga0302215_10001779_pt1 | contig 15167 bp, 12 predicted proteins | sample II_Fen_N3_1_FD_194580 | JGI IMG/M metagenome (GOLD analysis project Ga0302215, IMG submission 194580) | Peat permafrost microbial communities from Stordalen Mire near Abisko, Sweden - II_Fen_N3_1 | ecosystem: Environmental > Terrestrial > Soil > Wetlands > Permafrost | place: Sweden: Abisko...
AATTATTCGTATACAAAGAATGTGAGTCTGATGACATTAAATACAGAGCCGAATTCACTGGTCTCAACTCAGACGTTTACCAATTACGGTAATATCAGGAACTTAAATTTTTCATTGGCATTTCCTGTACCTTTTGATTTGATCACCAAGGGCAAAGAATTTTTCAAACAGCCCATGGATATCAATAAAATGAGTTTTCTGTATTTTTACATAGCTTATAACCGTCAGATTATTAAAGATTATGTCTACTCCAACGGGAGTTCGAATCCGTTCTGGGTTTTCGTGGTGAATTCGCAAATCGTGTTGCCATTGCAACTAAGGTTAAACATGCAGTATTTTTATCTGACAAAAGGTACTTATCAGATTTATCAGGTGGAACATCCAATTCAGTACTGGCTTGTGGACCTGTCACGGAAATTTCTTAAGGATAACCTGGAACTGACTGTAGAGGCTACAGAGGATGTGAAACAACATATATCATTTAATACACCTAATCTGAAGACTAACTTTTCAAATAAAAATGATGGATTGATCTTCTGGTTTAAACTGACCTATCGTTTTGGAACATTCAAAAGCAAGGAAGAAACCCAGATTGATACCGAAAAGAAACAGGTGGAGGGGAGTGGGTTTGATTTGAAGAGGTAAGAGGTAAGGAATGAGGAATGAGGAATGAGGAATGAGGAATAAGGAATGAGGAATGAAGAATGAGTTGTGGATGACTGAATACAGGAAAATTGTAAATCGTTCTACTTTACTAAATTAAAAAAAACAAATAATTCAACTACAATAGACACAATAGGACACAAAAACAAAATTAAAAAGTACACAATAGAAAAATACCTAACGGTATTTTAAGATTATCAACAATAAAAGATGGCAGAAAATATTTTTTCTATTTTGAACTATTGTGTCTATTGTGGTTAGTTCTTAATTTTGGTAAGTAGAAATAGTAAAAAGTAAATCGTAAATAAACAAATAGTAAATATATAGTATGGCTTCACAAGAGGATGTTTTTAAAAAACTGATTGCACACAGCAAGGAATACGGATTTGTATTTCCTTCGAGCGAGATTTATGATGGGTTGGCTGCAGTGTACGACTACGGTCAAAACGGAGTGGAACTTAAGAATAATATCAAAAAGTACTGGTGGGACAGTATGGTGCTACTGAATGAAAATGTGGTAGGACTTGATGCCGCCATATTTATGCATCCTACCACCTGGAAAGCATCGGGTCATGTGGATGCATTCAACGATCCGTTGATCGACAACAAAGACAGCAAAAAACGATACCGTGCTGATGTGTTGATTGAGGACCTGCTGGCGAAATATGACGACAAAATAAACAAGGAAGTTGAAAAAGCCGCCAAACGTTTCGGCGAGAGTTTTGATGCTGACATGTTCCGCCAGACCAATGAACGGGTGATGGAACATCAGTCAAAACGGGATGAAATCCATGCAAGTTTTGTAAAAGCATTGAACGATAGCGACCTTTCGGGGTTAAGAGCGATTATTGAAGATAATAATATCGTGTGCCCGGTAAGCGGAACAAAGAACTGGACAGACGTACGTCAGTTCAACCTGATGTTCTCTACTGAAATCGGATCAGCCGATGGATCGATGAAAATATATTTACGTCCGGAAACAGCACAGGGTATTTTTGTTAACTTCCTGAATGTACAGAAAACAGGGCGTATGAAAATTCCTTTTGGCATTTGCCAGATCGGGAAAGCATTCCGTAATGAAATCGTAGCACGGCAGTTTATCTTCCGTATGCGTGAATTCGAACAAATGGAAATGCAGTTCTTTGTTCGCCCGGGTGAAGAAATGAAATGGTTTGAACACTGGAAACAGTTCCGTCTGAAATGGCACAAAGCGCTGGGACTGGGAGACCAGAAATACCGGTACCACGACCACGATAAACTGGCTCACTATGCCAATGCAGCTACTGATATAGAATTTGAAATGCCTTTTGGATTCAAAGAAGTGGAAGGAATCCATTCGCGTACTGATTTTGACCTGAAGAGCCACGAAAAGTTCTCCGGTAAAAATATCAAATACTTTGATCCGGAAATCAATGAATCGTATACTCCGTATGTGATTGAAACATCTATTGGAGTTGACCGTACTTTTCTGTCGATCATGGCCGGATCGTACAAAGAAGAAACACTGGCAAACGGCGAGACCCGTGTTGTGTTGGCATTACCTCCCGTTTTGGCACCCATAAAAGCAGCTATCTTGCCATTGGTAAAAAAAGACGGCCTGCCGGAGAAAGCACGTGAAATCATGAATGAACTGAAATTTGATTTCAAATGTGCCTATGACGAAAAAGATTCCATCGGAAAACGTTACCGTCGTCAGGATGCGATCGGAACACCATTTTGCATTACGGTGGATCATGATACATTGGTTGATAATTGCGTTACCATTCGTTACCGCGATACCATGTTGCAGGAACGCGTGAAAGTGGAAGAATTGCATCACATTATCGGCGACCTGGTTAATATGAAAAACCTGTTTAAACAGATTGTGGGATAAATTACTCATAATAGTTCTACCTTACCATTTTAAATATCTAACCACAATAGACACAATAGTTCACAATAGAAATTTTAATTTCAGTAATTATTTCAGGTTTGAAATTTTAAAATAACGTTAAGTAATTGAATATTGTGGTCCTTTTTTATTTAGTTTTTGTGCCCTATTGTGTCTATTGTGGTTTTGTATTTAGTTGTTTTAAAATTAGTAAAGTAGTTGTAGATATACCCAAAAAAAGAACTTCAAAACAAAGAAGTTCTTTTTTTTGTTTTAGATTCAGTAAGAATTCTTATTTTTGCATCAATAAAAATTTCAAGAAATGAGAACAATAAAGTTAAATGTACCAGATGACCTTGATTTGAAAGACTTTGATTTGTCAATGATCGTTGCGTCTAAATTATACGAAGATGGTAAATTGTCATCCGGTCAGGCAGCTGAAATGGTTGGATTATCAAAACGTGCTTTTATTGAATTATTAGGTAAATATGGTGTTTCTGTTTTAAGTCAATCAATTTCCGATTTACATTCAGATATTGCAAATGCTTAGCAAAGTCATTTCTGATACAAGTAGTTTAATCCTCTTTGATAAAATTGGAGAGTTAGAGCTATTGACAAAAGTATATGATTTAATAATTACAACCCCTCAAATTGCTTTGGAATATGGTAAATCATTGCCCGAGTGGATTCATATAGTTGATATAAAAGATAAAAAATATCAGGTTTTTTTAGAAACGCAGGTTGATTGGGGTGAGGCGAGTGCGATTGCTTTAGAGAAAGAAATTGAAAATTCAATCTTGTTGCTAGATGATTTGAAAGCGCGTAAATTAGCAGACAAGTTAAATATGAGATTTACCGGAACGTTGGGAGTTTTTCATAAAGCGAAGCAATTGGGAATTGTGGATAAAATTAAGCCTTTAATAACTAAACTTTTGATGACAAACTTCCGTATATCTGAAAATATAATTTTCGAATTACTTAAAATTAACGATGAAATTGAAGATTAAAGTGAATTTATAAATTAGGTATATGTGAAACCGCTAAAAAGTTATTTAAATATAAACCGCTGATCTGAATTAATTTGTAAATAAAATGAAATCATCAAGGCAGCAGGCAACAAAGTACATTCTCAACGTACTATGCTGAATGTTGTTTTTATGAACCCATTATAACAAATACTTTTAAGACGATGGACTAAACTGCAAGTGTTATCTAATCGCCATAATATTATTTAGTTATCTGCTCAATTCGGTTGTATTAAAATCTGAATTGACCTGAAAGGTCATAAATCCTTTTCAATTATTGGATTTCAATTATTGAAATATAATAATTGAAATCCAATAATATTTGTTTATTTGCGCTTAAACCATTCATTAATAAAAGAATACTACATCATTTTTTCTTTCAGAAATTGACCTGTATAGGATGCTTTACAATCACGAATGAGCTCAGGAGTACCTTCAAACACCAGATTTCCACCCTTATCGCCTCCTTCGGGGCCAATATCAATGATGTGGTCGGCACATTTGATGATCTCCAGGTTATGCTCGATAATGATCACCGTATGACCCTTCTGGATTAGAGCGTCAAAAGCTTTCAGCAAGGTCTTGATATCATGGAAATGCAATCCGGTAGTTGGTTCGTCGAACACGAATATCGTAGGTTCCGGTTTTTCATTGGCCAGGAATGATGCCAGTTTTACCCGTTGACTTTCACCACCTGACAACGTACTGGATGACTGACCCAGCTTGACATACCCGACGCCAACATCCTGCAATGGTTTCAGGCGTTTTACAATCTTCTTCTCCGTATTTCCCGTCGAAAGGGAGAAAAACTCGATGGCCTGGTTAACGGTCATTTCAAGTACATCGAAGATATTGGCTTCTTTGTACGTCACATCCAGGATGTCCTGTTTAAATCGTTTACCATGGCAATGTTCACATTCAAGTACCAGGTCGGCCATAAACTGCATTTCAACGGTTACGGTACCTTCGCCCTGACATTCTTCGCATCGTCCACCTTCGGTATTAAACGAGAAATGGGAAGCGGTATAGTTCATTTGTTTGGAAAGCTGTTGGTCGGCATAGAGTTTACGAATTTCATCGTACGCTTTAATGTAGGTCACGGGATTCGACCGTGATGAACGGCCTATCGGGTTCTGATCAACAAATTCAATGTCCTTAGCCAGATGCATGCTGCCTTTCAATGTGCCGAACTGACCTGTGCGGTCGGCAATACCTCCGTAATGTTTTTTCAGGGCGGTATAGAATACATTCCGTACCAGGGATGATTTCCCCGAACCGCTGACTCCGGTTACCACGGTCATAATGTTTAACGGGAACTTTACATCAATACCTTTCAGGTTATTTTCCCGTGCCCCGAATACTTCAATATAATTATTCCATTTACGCCGGTGCAGGGGAACGTCGATTTTCTCCAGTCCCAGCAGGTATTTCAATGTATACGAATTTTCTATTTCAGGGGAGTCCGATTTGAGTTTACTGAATTCACTCAGATCAGGGATGCCCTGAAAGACTAATTTTCCGCCCAGCCTTCCTGCATTGGGACCAATATCAATCAGGTAATCTGCAGCACGCATGATTTCTTCATCATGTTCCACCACCACTACCGTATTTCCCAAATCACGCAGTTGTTTCAGTACCTTAATGAGCAGGTGGGTATCCCTGGAATGTAAGCCGATACTCGGTTCGTCCAGGATGTACAGTGATCCGACCAGGCTGCTGCCAAGCGATGTGGCCAGGTTGATACGCTGGCTCTCCCCACCTGAAAGGGAATTGGACAACCGGTTAAGGGTGAGGTAGCCTAATCCGACATCGAGTAAAAAATGAATGCGGTTATTGATTTCAATGAGTAACCGTTTTGCAATGGATGTATCCTGTTCATCCAGGTTCAGGTTTTCGAAATAGGCATTCAACGTACTGATAGGCAATAGTACCAGATCGGTTATAGATTTACCATCAATGCGGATATATGAAGCTTCTTTTTTTAGTCGGCTTCCATGACATTCAGGACAGATTGTTTTTCCCCTGTAGCGCGCCAGCATAACCCGGTACTGTATTTTGTACTGATTTGATTCCAGGTACTTAAAAAACGCATTTAAACCTTCAAAATGAGCATTCCCTGTCCATAACAAGTGACGTTGATCATCCGTCAGCTCGTAATATGGTTTATGAACCGGAAAATTGAATTTCGAAGCTGTATGAATAAGCTGATTTTTCCATTCACTCATTACTTCACCTTTCCAGCATACCACTGCATCTTCAAAAACAGATAAATTTTTATTAGGTACTACCAGGTCTTCATCAATGCCTATCACCCGGCCGAATCCTTCGCAGGAAGGGCAGGCACCGATTGGGCTATTAAAACTAAAGGTATGAACAGTAGGAGTCTCAAATACCAGTCCATCTGCTTCGAATTTCTTGGAGAAATAAAGAAGTTTTGTTTCAGTGTCAGTAATTACTTTCAGAATACACGCATCGTTGCCTTCAAAAAAAGCAGTTTCGATAGAATCGGTCAACCTGCTCACGGCAGTTTGGTTGTGTTCCACCACTAAGCGGTCGATCAGTAAATTTACTTCTTTTGGATCGGCTTTTATTTTTTGATTCAAAAAATCGGATATTTGTAAAGTCTCTCCATTAACCTCAACCCGGCTGAAACCCTGCAGCATCAATCCGTTAAGCTGCTCATTCAACGTCCTGTCGGCAGCGGGTGTAACCTGAGTTAATACCATTATTTTGGTGTTCTCAGGATAACTCATGGCAGCATCGATGACATCCTGTATTTCATTTCTTTTGACTAACTCCCCGGAGACGGGGGAGTAGGTTTTTCCTATCCTTGCAAAAAGAAGTTTGATGTATTCATATATTTCAGTCGAGGTGCCAACCGTGGAGCGGGGATTGCGGGTATTTACCTTTTGTTCGATGGCAATAGCCGGAGGAATTCCTTTGATATAGTCCACTTCGGGTTTACTCATACGGCCAAGGAACTGTCGGGCATACGAAGAAAGACTTTCCACGTAGCGGCGTTGGCCTTCGGCATACAGTGTATCAAAAGCGAGTGACGATTTGCCTGATCCCGAAAGACCTGTAATGACAACTAATTTATTTCTTGGTATTTCAACATCTATATTTTTAAGATTGTGTACCCTGGCACCTTTTATAACTATATTCCCCTGTTTGGACATGTGTTTCAACTAATTCATTAATAATAATATACAATTTATTTATTGGAATTCATTGAATAAATTTTAAAGTTACTCTATAAAATAACAAAAAAAAATCAAGAACTGTTTTTTACAACCTGCAAAGATACAGCATTTGAAATGAATTATTAATATCCGGCAAGTAATAATAGATGAAGTTTAGTTTGAAATCTTTAAACCCCGAGCCTGATTCACCGGGGAAATATTTTTTCAAAATATTATTGTCTCAATTACACAGAAGTAAAAGGATTACTTTTTTGACCGTTTTATAGTCAAAATAAAAATATAATTTTAAAATGCGAAATTATCTTGTTTCGCTTACCCAGTCACATATTCATTCAACAACAAGTTGTGATTTGCACCACTATGTGCCCAACTCATGAAAAATGATTGACTTTAAATGAAAATGCATATAAAATAGAATATATATACATCATATATCTGATAAATATACTAAAAACTCCAATATATTGACAAAACTAAGTTAAAACAGCATATATATGAAATAATCATGTTGGATATACAAAAAAATGTCGTACTTTTGCGGATAATCTAAATAATTATACATTTATGAAGAATAAACGAAACCGTTTACAAATTATCTCGGAAATTCTTCGGTCGACCGTAGTAGGGAGTCAGGAAGAATTACTTAAATTGCTTTTTGATCGACAGTGTGAGGTAACACAAGCAACCCTGTCGCGTGATTTAAAATTACTGAAAGTGGCAAAAACACCTTTGTCGAATGGCGCATATAAATATATTTTGCCATCATACAACAAGCCATTGCCAAATTCCGGAACCAGTAATACATTAATTGCACATGGGGCAGTATTGAGTCTGGAGTTTTCAGGTCAGCTGGGAGTAGTAAAAACAAAACCGGGATATGCCAGTGCCATCGCGTGGGACATTGATAACAAAGCAACAGAACATGTATTGGGAACAATTGCGGGCGATGATACCATTCTGGTTATTCCCCGTGAAGGGATTACCAGAGAGGATATTCTCGAAATGATGAATATCACTTTTTCCGAAAAGGAATAAAAAGTCAAAAAAGTTACTGAATTGATTTGTAAAATAAACGATTTTACAACGAATAAGAACTCATTACATTGAAAATGGATAAAGATATTACCGTTGAAGAGATAACGGTACAGATAGCAGATGAGCGCTTTTTAGGGTATGTTGAAACGATTTTGACTACCATAGCAGATGCAGCCAAAGTACGTGGAACCGGAATAGCCAGACGCTCGCCCGAGTATATCGAGCAAAAAATGAAAGAAGGAAAAGCAATTATAGCGTTAGCAGGAGATGAATTTGCCGGGTTTTGCTATATCGAAACCTGGGGAAATAAAAAATTTGTCGCTAATTCGGGATTAATTGTAGTGGATAAGTTTCGTGGACATGGATTGGCTAAGCGCATAAAACGCAAAGCCTTTGAACTTTCACGACAACGATACCCGGATGCGAAGATATTTGGATTAACTACCGGTTTGGCAGTTATGAAAATAAATTCAGAACTTGGTTATAAACCTGTTACTTTTTCGGAGCTTACCAATGATGAGGCTTTCTGGAAAGGATGCCAGAGCTGTGTAAACTATGATATTTTGCAACGCACTGAACGTAAGCATTGTTTATGTACAGGTATGCTGTATGATCCGGCAGTGGAGGATAAGAAAGAGAATGTTGATTGAGTTGAATGAGTTGATTAAGTTGATTAAGTTGAATGAGTTGATTAAGTTGATTAAGTTGATTGGTTGATTAAGTTGATTGGTAAATTAAATTGATTGAATTATTAGTTGAATAAGAAATTAAGTAAACAGGTTATACGGGTCATTTAAATTTAGTTCATGCGTGATATGGAAGCCGGCCCGGTTACTTTAAATAAAAATGATATGAAACAAAAAGTAGTTTTAGCATTCAGTGGAGGATTAGATACTTCATTTTGTGCAAAATATTTGTCAGAAGATAAAGGGTATGATGTGTATACAGCTGTTGCCAATACCGGAGGATTTAGTGACGATGATTTAAAAGTTATTGAAGATAAGGCTTACCGTCTGGGGGCAGTTAGCCATGTTGCACTGGATGTAACACAGGAATATTATGAAAAGAGTATTAAATACATGGTTTTTGGTAATGTGCTTCGAAACGGGACTTATCCGATTTCAGTAAGCTCCGAACGGATATTTCAGGCTATTGCCATAATTAATTACGCCAAGGAGATTGGAGCTGATTATGTGGCCCATGGAAGTACAGGTGCCGGAAATGATCAGGTGCGATTCGACCTAACTTTTGATGTGTTGGCTCCTGAAATAAAAATACTGACTCCCACGCGTGATTTGGAATTGACCCGTGAGTATGAAATCAATTACCTGAAAGATCATGGTTTTGAAGCTGACTTCAAAAAAATGGAATACTCAATCAACAAGGGATTGTGGGGAACAAGTATTGGTGGTAAAGAAACATTGAAATCAGAGCAGACTTTACCTGAAGATGCTTATCCCAGCCAGGTTGAAAAACAGGGTGAGGAAGTAGTTACCATTGAATTTGAGCTGGGTGAGATTTGTGCTGTGAATGGTCAGAAGAATTCAAATAAAGTAATACTGATCAATCAACTGGAAGAAATAGCCGGCAAATTCGGAATAGGAAGGGATATGCATATTGGTGACACCATTATTGGAATAAAAGGGAGGGTAGGATTTGAAGCTGCAGCTCCACTGTTAATAATCAATGCACACAAAATGCTTGAAAAACATACGCTCACCAAATGGCAGCAATACTGGAAAGATCAATTGGGGAACTGGTACGGTATGTTTCTGCATGAGGCGCAGTATCTGGAGCCGGTAATGAGGGATATTGAACAGTTCCTTCAGAGTTCGCAACAAAATGTAACCGGGACAGTGATTGTCAAACTTCGTCCGTACGGATACACCCTGGTAGGTGTTGAAAGTTCATTTGATCTGATGAAAACTGATTTTGGTGAGTATGGAGAAATGAATCGTGCATGGAGTGCCGATGATGTAAAAGGATTTACAAAAATACTTGGCAATCAAATGAAAATATTTTACAACGTTCAAAAACGGAATGATAAATAAAGTGAAACAATAAAACTAAAAATGAATGACCAGGGCCTTTGCTAATCAGCAAAGGCCTTTTCTTAACTAACTGAATGTTCCATTATTTTGATAATCGAAATTTAAATAGTACTTTTGCATGCTAATTTAAATTAATCGACCTGAAATACACATAGTTGAGTATTTAATTCGTGAACTGAAATTACCGAACATCTAATTGTAAATTGTAAATTTCTTAAATTGTAAATTGTTTTATGGCTACTACTGCAGATATTAAAAATGGAATGTGCCTTGATATTGATGGTCAATATTATGTTATTACCGAGTTTCTTCATGTAAAACCGGGTAAAGGACCAGCTTTTGTACGTACTAAAATGAAAAATGTGATTACCGGGAGGACATTTGATAAAACATTCAATTCCGGAGTAAGGATAGAAGATATACGTATTGAGCGTCGCGAATTCCAGTTTCTGTATAAAGACGATATGGGTTATAACTTTATGAACAATGAAAATTACGAACAGGTTTCTGTGAATAAGGACATTATCAATGGAGTTGATTTTTTGAAAGAAGGTATGATTTGTGAAGTGGTGATTCACGCACAATCGGAAACTATCTTATTTGTTGATCTTCCTGTTCAGGTTGCTTTGTTGATTACTTATACCGAACCGGGATTAAAAGGAGATACAGCTACCAATGCTACCAAACCGGCAACTGTTGAAACAGGCGCTACTGTTCGGGTTCCATTGTTTATCAACGAAGGCGAAACGATTCGTGTAGATACAAGAAACGGTTCTTATGTTGAACGCGTGAAGGTATAGTCGAACATAAATAAATATCATTCTTAAAATCTTACGAACTCAACAGTTTGTAGGATTTTTTTGTTTAGTAGAATATATTATCTGCAATTTTATTACTTAATTTGTATTCAATTAACTTTTTACAGACAATTATGAATAAAAGACTGCAAAGTTTTGGATATGCCTTCAGGGGAATCCGCGATGTGTTTGGTTCGGAAGCGAATATGAAAATCCATATTGGTATAACTATACTGGTAATTCTATGTGGAGCATTTTTTGAAATCAGTTTGACAGAATGGATGTTTTGTCTGCTTTGTATTGGATTGGTTGTAGGGGCTGAAATGATGAATACAGCAATTGAAAATGTCGTTGATTTAGCTTCTCCTGAACAACACCCGCTTGCAGGGAAAGCAAAAGATATTGCAGCCGGTGCTGTATTAATCTGCGCCATTGTTTCAGTGATCATTGGGTTGTTGATTTTTCTCCCTAAGGGATTGCATCTTATCACCTCTTATAATCTTTCGAATTAAAAAAGGCTTCCATCGGGAAAGTCTAAATTGCATTAGTTCAGAATTTAATTTTAAACCAAACTTTTCAACTTGCCACAACTTTAAAAAAGAAGGAGATTTAATATGAAATTCAATCCAATGGGTGATTTTATTAATCTGATGTTTCCTGATTTATGTGTTGTCTGTGGGGTGAATTTGCAAAAAAATGAACATCAACTGTGTCTGACATGTTTACATGATATTCCCAGAACAAACTATCATTTAATTGTTGATAACCCAATTGAAAGGAAATTTTGGGGTAAAGTTCCTATTCATCGGGCAACTTCTTATTTCTTTTTTCAAAAGGGATCCTCTTTTCAAAAGTTATTACATATACTTAAATACCAGGGAAATAAAGAAATCGGAGAATTGTTGGGAAAATACGCTGCAATGGATTTATTGGATTCCCCTGATTTTGCTTCAGTCGACTTGATTATTCCCGTTCCTCTTCATCCCCAAAAGTATAGACTCCGGGGGTATAATCAAAGTGAATGGATTGGAAAAGGAATATCTGACATACTAAATAAACCGGTAAATACGACTTCACTTCAGCGTATCCGCGAAAATACCACTCAAACACAAAAGTCGGTATATGAAAGATATGAAAATACAGAAGGAATATTTCAATTATGTAACAAAACCGAATTGGAAGGGAAACATGTATTGCTGATTGACGATGTTCTGACAACAGGCTCTACCCTGGAAGCCTGTATCGTGGCATTACTCGATGCCCCTGGTATAAAAATAAGCGTTTTCACACTTGCAGTTGCTTAATTCAACAAAATGTTTTTACTTTCTTTTATATCTTTTGAGGATTTACTATTGATTTCCTCAAATGGAATATTATTGGTTATTATCTGATTTATGTTGAAATACAGGCAATTAACCAATAATCATTTGCCATATTTATGCTAATTAAAAAAGTACAGATCATATTTATCCCTTGTTGGCATATTAGTCAGATATTCAAAGGGATAAATTCATATTAAAATAAGAATAAAATAACGGATGCTATTTTGCATAAATATTCTATGGAATATAATTTATTTTATCAATTTAAAATAGATCTTTAAAAAAAAACCAGATAACATAATAGTATTTTCTTAGTTTATTACATCAGATATTTATAATTTTTAATGCAATTAATTAACAAGATTTCCTTTGTTATAGTGCCATTAGAAAGGATTTAAGTGAAAACAAATACGTACTTTTGCAAGTGATATTTTAAATAAGAAACATGCCACCATTTTATCGTTACTGTGTATTTTTAATCAGCTGTATATTTATGTACGGTTGCTCACTTATGCCCAATGAGATAAAAACAGCCGAACGAATTATGGAGACAGATCCTGATTCGGCTTTGCATATTCTGCAGCGAATGCATACTAGTAGCATAATGATGTCTTCCGGAGACCGGGCTTTATATGGTTTATTGCTTTTTCAGGCATTGGAAAAAAACAATAAACCTTTACAACCGGATTCAGTTATTAATTTTTCTGTAAATTATTATCAGGGTGTCAACGATAAACCTCACTTAGCATTAGGATATTTCTATAAAGCCCAATTATATAAAAAAGCTCAACGGTTTGATGACGCTACATTGTTATATTTAAAAGCACTCGATTTAATACAAAACAATAAGGATTATTTTTTATTGGGAAAGATTTATTCAGATATGGGTGACATTTGTTCATTTCAAAAAGATTATAATGAATCGCTAAAAAAATATCAAAAGTCGATTGATTATTATAATCAAATTGGTGATAGTATTAATGCCAGTTATAAAGTGATAGATATCGGAAGAGTGTACTTTTTTTTAAAAGATTTTAAAAGAGCTAGAGAATATTATAATCTTGCACTTTCGCATACTTCAGATTCAATGGTGCAAGGGTCTGCTTACCAGGAAATTGGAGTAACTTGTTATAAAACTAAACAATATGATTCTGCACAGTATTTTCTTCGAAAAAGTATAAAATACCCATATAAGGGCACGAACTATGCAATTAGATGTTATAGTCTGGCTGACTTATACTTTGATATAAATCAATATGACTCAGCCTTTCACTATGCAACTTTGGCACTAAAATACCCCTCTACTTTTTATAATCAACGGGATTGTTATCGGATTTTAGCAAATTCAGAGTACAATCGTAAAGATTTTAAACAAATGGCATTTTATATGTCAAAATACCAGGATTGTAGTGATTCAGTTCGAAAAATTGAAACACAAACCAAAACGACTATTTTGGAAGACATTCATCAGACTAATGGTGCTTTTAGTAAATCTAAACAGTTTCTGATAATATTGGGATGTATTATTCCGTTTATTATTTTATTGAGTATAATTATTGTTTTTCGTCTGCGAAAAAGAAGTAAAGGAAAAGAAAAGCAATTGGAAGAAGTTGAAGTTCAATTAGTAGAAGTTGGAGTTCAACTTAATGAGAAGAAGAACCTCTTCATAGAAAGCCTTATTCACCAAATCAACGAAACCAGAAGTTCTCAGTCCTCAGTTTATAAAAAAGCCACTACTCTTCAACGTGAACAAATGGACAAAGAATTATACAATGCATGTTTGCATTTAAACGATTGGGAGGTATTTAAACGACTTATGAATAAAACTTTCAATAACCTGATTACGACTCTGGAAAATAATTATTCTGATCTTACCCGTAAAGATATAATTTGGTGTTGTTTGTTTTTACTAGATGTTCCTAATCAGGATATGGCAATAATTCTTGATAGTCAACCCGGAAGTTTATATAAATTAAAATCACGGTTGACTCAAAAATTGAATCTGAAAAGTACCAAAGAACTTGATATTTTACTTAAGGTAAAATCAGTTGGCAAGTAATTTCCCCGTTTTTTAATTTTCCACATTTTTACTCAGTGCACCCCCAGTTTTTTGACCAGTTTTGACCACTAAAAACACGTGTCCTAAAAATAATTGATTTATTTCGTTTAAATTGCTACAAACCAGTAGGATAAAAAATGACGTGTCCTAATTTATTTTGCCTCAAAATTTGGCATAGTGAAGTTCTATGTCTAACTTAGCACCATAAAGGATATCCTTTTTTGGATCCTATAACCCTATGTTCACACTATAATTATTATTTTATGAAAAAAATTAACTTTAGGTTTTCAGGCCTTTTTATTGTATTACTTTGTGTGTTTTCAACTCAACTGGTATCTGCAAAAAATGATATAATTATCAGAAAAGATGATGATACAGGATTTCAACCAAATAATGTTCTGTCAGCTGCAAGAACTATGTCAGTTAGCTCAAGAACATTTATTCCTGTTAATGCAGATATAATCGGAAATGATTTAATTGTTGATTTTAGCTCTTCTGTAGGTACAGTATTTGTTTCAATCGTTGATAATACAGGAAACGTTGTTTATCAAAATGTAGTTGATACATACAATACATCTGAATTAATTATTCCTATTGATAATTTAAGTAGTGGAAAATACTCATTGAAGTTCTCATATAGTGCTACAAACCTGATTGGTATTTTTCAACTATAACTAAATTCTAATAACGGGGTAGCAATCTGTGCTACCTCGTTATAATTATAATTTTATAATCCCATAATTGGTATTATTCAATATAAAGCTGCATCAGATGAAAAATATATTAAAAATATGGTTGAATAAAAATCAACTAACAGTCGATCCCATCGAATATAATGCCCAGGTAGTAATAAAAGGCAATGTTGGCACAACGGATATTGTGGATGAATTATTAAAAGAAGGCATTGAGGTTGACAGGGAAGCACTAATAGATATTATAAATCGTTTTAACCGGAAATCGGTGGACCTGGTGTTATCGGGTTATAACGTCAACACTGGTCTGGTAAATATGCGTTCGACCATCAAAGGTTCGATATTGGATGGAAAATGGAATTCGAATATTAATTGGGTCAATGTCGGTATTACACCTGGAAATGATTTATATCAGGCTGTAGCGAATACTACTGTTGAAATTTTGGGAGA
>Ga0302215_10001781_pt1 | contig 15139 bp, 13 predicted proteins | sample II_Fen_N3_1_FD_194580 | JGI IMG/M metagenome (GOLD analysis project Ga0302215, IMG submission 194580) | Peat permafrost microbial communities from Stordalen Mire near Abisko, Sweden - II_Fen_N3_1 | ecosystem: Environmental > Terrestrial > Soil > Wetlands > Permafrost | place: Sweden: Abisko...
TTTCATGAAGTATAAATAAATATACTTTACATGTAAAATACACATATTGCACATATATTTTATATTATTGTGGAAAAACAAACAGAAACATCTGCGCATATCTGGCGCATGATGTTTTTTGTTTGACTTATAATTAGTAAAGTTAGTAATTATAAGGTGTGGAAAAGCTAAAAGTTTATAAACGTTAGGGAGTATAAAATGACTAAAGCGGTAATTTATGCACGAGTTTCAAGCAAAGAGCAGGAACGTGAAGGATTCTCAATTCCTGCACAGTTAGAATTACTAAGAAACTACGCTCAAAAAAATAATATTACAGTAGTTAAAGAATTTGAAGATATTGAAACGGCTAAATGTTCCGGCAGAACTCATTTTGATAAAATGTTAAAAATGCTGAAAAGCAGCAAAGATATAAAGACTATTTTAGTTGAAAAAACAGACCGCTTGTATAGGAACTTGCCTGATTATGTCGCTCTTGACGGAATGCATCTTGACTTACATTTTGTCAAAGAAGGTGTTGTTCTAAATGACAATTCTCATTCAAGCGAAAAGTTTATGCACTTAATCAAGGTCGGAATGGCTAAACAATATATTGATAATCTTAGTGAAGAGGTCATAAAAGGACTAACACAAAAAGCTAAAGAAGGCTTTGTTACTGGTAAACCTCCGTTCGGATATAAAAAGCTTGATAAACGAATAAGTGTGATAGATGAGAAAACATCGCCTTTTGTAACACGGGCTTTTGAACTTTATTCTAATGGTAATATTTCTCTTACCAAATTATCAGAACAGCTTTATAGCGAAGGCTTCATTTATAAAGATACTAAGCCCAAAATGCAGAAATCACAGATTGAACATGTATTAAAGAACCACTTTTATTATGGTATGGTTCAGTTTAAAAACGAATTATACATGGGGCAACATAAACCTTTGATTACAAGAGAATTGTTCGACGCTGCACAACTGGCATTTAGAAAAGATAATAAACCAAAGCATTTAACACCACAGAACTTTTTATTTGGTGGCATGATAAAGTGTTCAAAATGCGGCTGCTTGCTCAGTGGTGAAATCAAAAAAGGGAAATATGTTTATTATAGTTGCACCGGTGGAAAAGGCGAATGTGAACAAAAGCATATTTATATCAGAGAAGAAGAAATTGAGCAACAATTTATTGAAGCCTTAAGAAAAATATCAACAAGCGATGAGCAAAAAGAATGGGTTACCGTGGCTTTAAAAGATAGCTTTAAGGATGAACAAGCATATACAAAAGAGCGTCTACATAGCTTAAATGTACAAAAAGATAAACTGAGAGAAAAGATACACAAAATTTATACGGACAAATTAGAGGATAAGATAAGTGAAGATTTTTGGCTTCCACTACATAATCAATATTCAAATGATTTGATAACGATACAGAGCAATATAACCGCACATGAGAAAGCCAATATCAATTTTATAGAACAAGGTGTAAAAGTCTTGAAACTCTGTAATGAAGTGGATGTAATGTATTCTTATGGAGATAATTCAGAAAAAATTGAACTGTTAAATTTGGTACTTCAGAACTCTACATTAAATGGTGAAAAGTTAAGCTATGATTACAAAAAGCCCTTCGACATATTTGCCAAAGGACTTAGTTGTTTTAAAAACCTCCCCAGGTTGGACTCGAACCAACAGCCTACCGGTTAACAGCCGGTTGCTCCGCCATTGAGCTACTGAGGAATAATTTTTGTGTTTAGCCACGCAACCGTGGGTTTGCTCCGGAATTCTTACCTCGCACGCTTCGCGCGCTCTAGAGCACTGAGGAATATAACACTATTTTAGCAAAAAAATTTTCTTTGTAAAGAGTAAATTTCCACTAATTTCAATTTAGGCCCAAACTCGACAGTCTTATCAATTTTTCAAAATCAGAATGCTTTTGAGATAATTCCTCGAAAGTCCCTGTATCCACTAACTTGCCGTCTTTTAGGTATATCAATCTGTCACAATTTTTTAGCGTAGACAGCCTGTGTGCAATCGCCACAATAGTCTTTTGACCTTTCAAATTGTTCAACATATTTGTTATCTCATGCTCAGTTTCAACGTCAAGCGAAGACGTAGCCTCGTCAAATATTAAAATTTCAGGATCTCTGTACAGAGCCCTTGCGATTGCCAATCGCTGTTTTTGTCCCTGAGAAATCCCCATTGAACCCAAAATAATTTTTGAATTTATGCCACCTTCAAATTTGCTCACAAACTCATAAATTTGAGCGCGCTTGAGCACATCAACAACTTTGTCCTCGTCGATTTTTTCATCTTCCAATCCCCAAGCTACATTGCGTTTGAAAGACCCATCCAAAATATTTATTTGTTGAGGAACGTATCCGATTAATTTTCTCAACACACTAAAATTTTCCGCGTTAATTTGGGTTTCATCCATCAATATTTCGCCGCTATCAATTGGCAAAAGCCCCATAATGATATCAGCCAAAGTACTTTTTCCAGCTCCTGAAAGCCCAATGATACCGACAAATTCGCCTTTTTTTATTTCCAAATTCAGATCTTTAATCACGTTTTCTTTTTTATAGGCAAAAGATATATTTTTTAGCCGAATTTTATCATTAAACTCAACTTTCACATCAGATTTTTCTTCAACAAAATCAAAATTATTCTTCTCATATTCTGCTATCATTGTTTTTACAAAATCTCTCGAAGTATTAATGGCGTTTAATGCGATTTGGATTCTGTTCAACGCCGGCGCTATTCTGAATATTGCAGCAACTATGATTGCATAAGACGCGACCATCCAATATTCGTTTTCTATATTCTGAAACGATATCAAACCAGCCAACAAGAACAAGGCGAGAACGACCAATATTTCAACAATATAGGGAGGAATCGCCCCGTAAAAATTGTTTTTTGTCATAACTTCTTGGTAATCCTTTTGCGCCGTCAAATACTCGTTATAAAAGTAATCTTCTGCTGATAATATTTTTATTTCTTTAAGGTTATGAATGCTTTCCATCGTTTTTTCGTTGCTCAAAACCGAGGTTTTTGTAAACTGCTGGGCAACTTCTCTTATTTTTGCTCTAAAAAACTTGTGCTGAAAAATCACACTGAAAATTATGAAAATTGTCGTAGCAGCTGCAGGGATAGGGAATTTAATAAACAATAGCACCATAATCATCACAACGATTACACTGTTTGTAGAAAGGTTAATTATGCGGCAAATGAAGCCATCTATCGATTGAGTAATCAAAAACGTAAGATTATAAAACTTCTCAGATGGCGAGGTTTTCAATGAATTTTTGTAAGGAGAGAAAAGATAATAATGGATGAATTTTTTTCCGATAGCGAATTTCCAGTTGTTCACAAACTTATTTTGCAAATATAAACTAAAAATCATAAACAAGTTTTTAGCAACAAAAACTGCCGTAACAACAAGCCCCAAGACAAGCGCGGTCGCAAGAATATTGTTAAGATGGAGAAATTTGGCAAAATCTATATAATATTTTGTGTGAATAACGCTCTCAGGCTCGATTATCAACAAAATAAACGGATAGATTAAAGCAATCCCCAAAAACTCCAAAGTTCCAGCTACGAATGAGAGCAGAAAAAAGCCAAAAAGCTTAAGTTTACGCCCCTTCCCATAGTATTTTACAAATTTGGAAAAATTTTCAATCAACATATGATTAATTTATCACAAAAAATAAGATTGTTGTATAATATGAGAGTATAAAAATAAGGAGAGAAACATGTCAAATCCTGTATTCAATCAAAAAGTACTCCAAGAGGAAAGAGTAATAACCTCTGAGCCGATGACAATCAACGGCACAATCAACAAAACATTCATATCATTTGCGCTTTTATTAACATCAAGTATAACTGTTTGGAATCTTTACTTCCAAGGATACATGGATAAAGTAGGCATGCTTATGATAGCCGGCTTTATAATCAGTATAGTAGCATTTCTATTTATTATGTTTAACAAAAGCGCTATGGCGATTGCTACACCTGTTTATGCAATTGCAGAAGGACTGGTTTTGGGCGGAATTTCTTCTCAGTTTGAAAGAATGTACCCCGGAATTGCCATTCAAGCAATAGCGATGACATTTATGGCATTGTTTTCAATGTTATTCTTATACAGAATCGGCGCTATCAAATGCACAGAGAAATTCAGAAGTGTAATATTTATCTCAACGCTATCAATAGCTGGGATTTATCTTATCTCAATTCTTGGTTCATTTTTCGGACTACACATCCCTCAAATATTTTCATCAAGTCTTATCGGAATAGGTTTCAGCCTTGTTGTGGTTGTGATTGCATCTTTAAACTTGATAATTGATTTTGACTTTGTAGAACGCGGAGCGCAAAACTTCTTGCCGAAAAGTTACGAATGGTACGGCGCTTTTGGACTAATGGTAACACTAGTTTGGCTATATCTTGAATTGTTAAATTTGTTGGCTAAATTTAGAAATAGATAAAAATTCATGTTTAAAGGGTCAGTTTTGCTTTGCAAACTGGCCCTTTAATTTTATACTATCCTAATCTATATTAATCGGTTCTCTGAGGATTCCTTTAATGGCTTCTCTTGCTGTGAAGACCAAAGATTCAGGAACATTCGAAATCACGCAGAGTTGTCTTAGGACATCGATTGTGCGTTTGAATATTCTAACAATATCGCCTTCGCCCATTTCGACTTGGTCGAGAATACTTTCCCACTCAGCGCCGTTGACCCACATTTCAATCATTGACGAGTAGTAAGAATTTATATACATCGCAGTTTCAATATCGTTTTCTTTTTGAACTCTGTCTACGTTTCTTTTGATATTCTTTATCAAATTAAGAGTTTTTCTCGTCGCATGTGAAATAGGGATTTGAGGGTAAATATCTGCTCTCAAATCTTCAGTCGTAATCGCGCAAACCACACTCGCCAACTCGGCAGGAGTAAGGTTTTCTAAAACATTCGACAGAATAATTTCTGAAAGATAAAGTTCGTTTTCCGCTCTGATTTGAGAAGTCATAACACCTTTGTCTGTCGGATAATCTTCTTTTAAATAGCCAAACTCTGTCAAAACTTTTCTGTGAGACAAGAAATTGTTCCAGAAAATATCCTTTTCGCGCTCAATATCTTTAGCAAGTTTTGTTTGCTTAATAGTGTAGCGCTCAAGAACCTCAACCTCTTTGGTGTGTTTTTTGAACAATTTACACATATCGCAAGGGTAAGAGTGAACTTTTTCAAGCATCTGTCTCGTTTTATGGCCGAATTCAACTGCTTCGGGGCTGAGCGGACGATTTTTGCTTTTTTCCTGTTTTTGAATAGTCTTAAAAATTCGTCTGTTTTCAACGTAAATTTCTCTGATTTTGTTGTAATCAAACATATCTTGATTAGTCATACCGTGATGGCATTTAAACGATGACAATCCGTCAATCATTTTTTGGTTTTCTTCTTGTTGATACAAAAGAGGCGTCAATCTTGAGTTTGCGGAAAAATACCCGAAACTTTTCAAGATAAGTTGTTTTGCCTCGTCAAGGCTGAATCTTTGTAACAAGTTCAATACCATAGAATAACTAGGGGCAAATCTGCTTTCAAGTGGGTTCGCGTCACTCAATACCAGTTCCGCAACTTCTTCAGGTGTCTGAAAAGATGTTCCAACCACTGTTACATAGCCAACTTCGTCCATTCCACGACGTCCCGCACGACCCGACATTTGCAAGAATTCACTTCCCGTAAGGGTTCTGTGTCCTGAATCTGTTCTTTTGCTTATTGAGCTGATAACCGTCGAGCGAGCAGGCATATTGATTCCTGCCGCTAGCGTTTCGGTTGCGAAAACTGTTTTGATAAGTCCTTTTTGGAATAATTTTTCGATTAAAACTTTCCAACCAGGTAAAAGCCCTGCGTGGTGAGACGCTACACCGTTTAAAATGTATGGAATATGCTTATTTTTAGCCAAATAAGGGTTTTCTGCCAAGTATTCCTCAACGATTGTTTTAATTTGTTTTTGCTCATCAGGAGTTACCAACACCAAAGAAGAACATTTTTCCATCTGCTCATCACATTTTTTTCTTGAAAACGTGAAATAAATCGCAGGTAACATGTCTTTTTCGTGCAAGTTTCTGACAACATCTTTTACAATGTTTCTTTGAGGTGGTTTTGGGCCGCCTCTATGATGAAAAATTCTTTTTTCAGGTCTGATTTTGGAATTTAGCTGCCCGCTCGGTGTCAAAAGCGGTAAAATTGTGTCAGGCTGAGAGCTGTCGAAATAATAAAATCTCAACGGAACAGGTCTGAAATCCGTGTTTACCAATTCAGTTCTTGAATGAACTGTGTTAATCCAATCCGTAAGCTGTCCTGCGTTGGCAACAGTTGCAGATAATGCAACGATTTGAACATTGGTCGGACAGTAGATAATACTTTCCTCCCAAACGGTTCCACGCTGCTCGTCGTTCATATAGTGAACTTCATCAAGGATAATATATTTAACATTTTTTAAATTTTCAGTAACAGAGCCGAAATTTGTACCGTAAAGCATATTTCTGAAAACTTCTGTTGTCATAACCACTATTTGAGCGTCGCGATTGATTGAAGTGTCGCCCGTCAACATCCCAACGTTATTCACGCCGTATTTGGATGAAAAATCACCGAATTTTTGGTTAGAAAGTGCTTTTAAAGGAGTTGTGTAAAAAACTCTTTGACCTTCTTGTATCGCCTTGTGTATCGCGTGTTCTGCGATTACTGTTTTACCTGCGCCTGTAGGGGCACACACAACAACACTTTTACCTTGGTTAATATGTTCACAAGCCTCTTTTTGGAAATCGTCCAACTCGAATGGGAATGAAAATTTTTGCATCTTATCTTTCTATATTGCGCTAATAAGCGCCCAACTATACTCCCTCATTATAGCAGTAAAACGGGTTAATTCCAAATATTTAGAATTGTAATGCAAAAGCGCATAAATAATCGGATAAATTATTTCAATTCTTCCAAGGCTCTTTGGCAATCTTCGTCGCAAGGTGCTTTGCCGTGCCATCCGCATTGATTTTCCATAAAGCTCACGCCTTTGCCTTTTACCGTATTGGCAATAATAGCAGTCGGTTTGTCAGACTTTCTAGAATTTTCTAAAGCGTTATAAATTTCTTCAATATTGTGTCCGTCGATCTCAACCACATTCCAGTTGAAAGCTTTTAACTTCGCATCAAGTGGATTGATGTCTTTTATAGATTCAGTAGAACCATCAATTTGGAGGTGGTTTCGGTCAATGATTGCAGTCAAATTGTTCAAGCCTCTGTGTGGTGCGTGCATAAATGCTTCCCAGCAGCTGCCCTCTTGAAGTTCGCCGTCGCCCATGAGAGTAAACACGTGAGCTGAGTTTTTGTCCAATTTCAAAGCCATTGCAATTCCGCAAGCCATTGAAAGCCCTTGACCTAAAGAACCAGTCGGAACTTCAATCCCCGGCAAATGAGTATTCGGATGCCCTTGTAATCTTGAACCGAGTTGTCTAAAACTCATCAATTCAGATTCAGCAAAATAACCTTTTTGAGCCAAAACAGCGTACAAAGTAGCAGATGCGTGTCCTTTTGACAAAACAAATCTGTCGCGCGTTTCATGGTTTGGCGATTTGTCCCATTCTGGGAAATTTTTCAAAATTTTGTTGTATAAAACTGTTAAGATATCCACCGCAGAAAGCCCACCGCCTGGGTGCCCTGATTTTGCGCAAGTAATCATCTTGATTATGCTACATCTGTTGTGTTTGCATAATTCTTCAATTTGTTTTATTTCTTCGTTATTCATTTTTATCCTTTAGTTCTTACTTACTAAATATTACTCTTAAAATAAATCTAGGTAAAGTAGGGAATATTCTTTTTAAACGCCACGGTTCTTTTGCTGTTCGATAGAGCCATTCAAGCCCCAGCTGTTGATAAAATTTTGGTGCTCTTGTCACAATCCCAGACCACACGTCAAAGCTTCCGCCAACGCCTATCATCACTGACTGAGGCATCAGTTTTCTAGCTTCGGCAATAAATTCTTCCTGCTTTGGAGAACCAAGCGCAACTAGAACCAAACGCGCCCCGCTTTGGCTCAATTCCGCCAAAACCTTTGCTCTGTCTTGGAAATATCCGTCTTGCATAAATGCTATATTTAAATTTTCAATTTGTGATTTTAAGTTTTCAGCAGCTTTTTGAATTGTTTCAGGCTTTGCACCGATTAAAGCGATTGAAAAATTATTCTTCGCACACTCTTCAAGCAATTTATGACTAAATTCAATCCCTGCGACTCTTGGAGTGTTAACGCCTTTAATTCTCAACCCGACTTTTACTCCGACACCGTCAGGAATAACCAAGTCTGCGTTGTTCAAAATACCAGCAAATTCTGGGTTTTTCAATCCGAATTCAATCATCTCTGGGTTAATCGTAACAACCTGTCCGCCATGTTGAGCTTCGATTAGATTTTTTGCATAATCAACTGCACCCTCAAAGTCAAAAGTGTCGATTCCAAATCCCAAAAGTTTCGCTGTTTTTCTTTCCATAACAAAATTATATCAAAAAAATAAGATTTTTTCGTGCCCTCCTGTTGAAAAATATTTTTTTTAAATTATTATTTAATTGTGAATAGTATGGAGGATAAATTTATGAAAAAAGTTTTAATCGCAACACTTGTATCTTTAATGGTTACATCGACTGCAATGGCTGCAGATACTTACGTAGGCTCGTTCTTAGAAAAACAGGAAGCTAAATTGAACAACGCAGCAAGCCCACTTGTAAACAAAGAAAAACAACTTCAAGCAAAACAAAACGCGGTACTTGGCCTGAAGCAACAACAAGAGACCGAAAGACAAAACCAACTTGTGGCTCAGAAAAAAGCGCTAGCTGAAAGACAAGCTGCACAACAAGCACTTGTGAACAAGAAAAAACAAGACATACAAACAACAAAAGACTCTTTCAAAAAAGACGCACAAGATCTTAAAAACATTTTCACTATAAATTAAAAGAACAAATATTAACAATATTTAAGTTTAATTGCCTAAAGTCATGGATTTTAGGCAATTTTTCATGACGAAAATACTTTATATATATAAGGGATATCAATAGGAGAATTAAAATTGGGGATTGAATCATTAAATACTAATAATATCGATCTGACTTCGTCACTGGCAGGCAAATCAATTTATCGACCTGCACCGCAACAGTTTGACTACACAAGCATTTTTATGGGCAACACGTTTGACCAATCAGGGCTGTCGTTTATGAATATGGATTTTATGTCCATAATGATTCAGCAACAGTCAATATTATCAATGTTGTTCAACCAAGCACCGAATAATTACAGCTTGGGGCTTCCTGACTTTAGCGCCTTCTCATCCTCTCCGGGAAATATGAGTAAAAAAGTAGGCTCAATGAAACTGTCTAAAGAAAGTTGTAGACAAATCAACGATATGTCAAAAAGATTAAAAATAAGTCCTGACAACCTTAAGGCTCTGATTTATTCAGAATCCAGCGGTAATCCTCAGGCTGTTAACAAACACACAGGCGCGACAGGACTGATACAATTCATGCCAAAAACCGCTCAGGGACTTGGAATAACTACAGCCCAACTAAGAACTATGAGCGCAGAACAGCAATTGCCTTATGTTGAAAAATATTTAGCCAAAGCAAAAAGAGGAGCAGGTTTCTCATCAGACCAGCCACTCAGCGCAGGACAACTGTACGCACTTGTATTCATGCCTGCAAAAGCCAACAAGGAAGTAATGTGCTCCGCTGGCTCAAAAGCCTACGCATTGAACCGAGGGCTGGATAAAAACGGTGACGGCATTGTAACCATTGGCGAATTGGGTAAACGAATTAGCTAAGGCTTTTTTCTGAATCCGTAATCGGTTGAAACCGAGCGCTTTATGCTGTTTATTTTTCCTGTAATACAACCGCGACATTTTGTCGGGGTGTCGTTTACGCAAATTTTGCCCGGATAAATCTCATAGAATTTTCTGTAATCACCCTGCGTAACGTTTGGCATAACAACGTTTGCGCCACTTTGAAGAGCGATAAGTCTGCCGTTTGGATTAAGTGTTTCCATCGCTGTTGTTGCAGGGATATTAATATCAGGAAGTAAAAGTCTAGTAATAGCCATTACTTTTAGTGCAAGTTCGAACGTTCCGCCTTTTTCGTCTTTCATCGGCGTGTTGTCATTAGGAATAAAAGGGCCTATTCCTATCATATCTGCGTTAATCTCTTTAAAGAACAAAATATCGTCAGCCAAAGATTCTAAGCTCTGTTCAGGAAGCCCTACCAAACAGCCAGTCCCGACTTCATAACCCAATTTTTTCAAATCTTCAAGGCATCTGAGGCGGTTTTGCCAATCCATATCAGGGTCTAACTTTGTATACAAATCTTTGTCTGTTGTTTCTATTCTTATTAAGAACCTGTTTGCGCCTGCCTCTTTGTAAGCCTCATACTCTTCAAAAGTTTTTTCACCGATACTGAGCGTGACAGCAAGGTCAAATTTCTTGATTTCAGAGAGAATAGATTTCATTCTATCAATAGTAAAATATGGATCTTCGCCAGATTGAAGCACAACAGTTTTGTAACCCTGTTCACTCGCTTCTTTGGCAAACCTTACAATTTCCTCTTGGGTAAGTCTATATCTGGTCGCGTTTTTGTTATCTCGTCTAAAGCCGCAATATAAGCAGTTTTGTTTGCAGTAATTTGAAAATTCGATTAGCCCACGAAGATGAACTTCATCACCCACGTATTTTTTTCTAACCCTATCTGCAGCCATAAAAAGTTCGTCACTATTGCATTCAAGCAAGCTTACAATTTCTTCTTTTGTAAGACTATGGGTTTCTTCGGCTTTTTTAATCAAATCAATCATGACTAAATTATAACATAATATTGAGACCACTGCACGTCTCTAAAAAGCTCATTTTTTAGCCGTGCAGTGGTCGACCTTACAAAAGTGAAAAATGGAGAGAAATCGCATTTTCTCGCCATTTTGAAACTAGCCGATGGAGACGTGGTACAAGTCCTGATTGGCTAAAAATTTATATATTATGGACTTGTGCATCAGTCTCATATTGTGGGCCTACAGCTGCACCGTTCTAAAAATCGTAAAATACTTGTACGGACCGTAATAAACAACTATTTGCACAAAGTTATTATCTAAATCGTTTACCTCTAAATAACTGCCGGGAGTAGGCTTTCTTTGAGCACTCTTGACGTGTTTGCCCACAAAATTGACAAAACCCTTATACAGTTTTTGCGAAACTAAAAGTTTTTGCTTCGGAATGCGAGATTCGTAAAATCCTTCAGGCACAAGCTCTTTTTTATAAACAGGGATAATATATCTGACTATTCCGTTCTCTTTAAACAACAGAAAATCTTCGTTCTTATGAGTGGTCGGGCTCAATAGATAATACCCCGGAACAACTGAGACGGATTTAAAATAAAGCGTTGATCCCAATCTAAAAAGCGGATAAGGTGACCAAGTCGAGGTTTTATTGTCATAATACTGCCCCGGATCAATCCCGTGCACATACGAAAAAGTCGGAACTTCCAAATCCATATAAATTTGTTTGTAATCAGGTTCATAAGCACGAGAAACGCTCGCATGGAAAGCGCCGATAAAGATTATGCACAGTACTAAAATAATTTTCTTCATATCTATATCTTAATAGTTTTCAGCCAAAAATCAAGCTGTTAACAAACCTTTTTAATTCAGGCAGAGTGCTAACTCCCCCTCGCCCCTTGGGGGAGAGGGATGAATTACAAAACGAGGGACGAGTTTTAGAAATTCAGGGTGAGGGGTAATAACAATATCGGCACACTTTTAACCCCTCACCCAATTTTTCTAACACTCAAGAATAAATCTTTCGTGTGGAAAAAGTCCCCTCTCCCCCAAGGGGCGAGGGGTAGAATATTGTCAATGCACGATTATAATTTTTATCTACTTATTCGTATCTCAAAGCATCAATTGGATTGAGCAAAGAAGCTTTGTATGCAGGGTAATAACCAAAAATTATCCCAACCAATCCGGAGAATCCGAACGAAACAACAACTGCAATCGGAGAGATAACAATCGTCATGCCTGCAAATAACTGGATTGATTTTGCAATCGTAATTCCTAAAACAACACCAATCAGCCCTCCCGCAAGCGACAAAAGAAGCGCTTCAATCAAAAACTGCATTCTTATATCGGCAGCTTTCGCACCAATAGCCATTCTTATCCCGATTTCTTTTGTTCTTTCTGTGACCGACACGAGCATAATATTCATAATCCCTATTCCGCCCACCAAAAGCGACACAGACGCAATTGAACCGAGCAAAAGTGTCATTGTCGCAACTGTTTGCTTAATCGTTTCAAGCATCTGAGTAAAGTTTCTGATAGTAAAATCGTTGTCTTTATTTCTTCCGATGTTGTGGCGCTCTTTTAATAACGCTTCAATTTCTTCCTCGGCAACTTCCAAGTCTTCTGTACTTTTCGCCTGAACGCTTATGAATTTTACAGTACCCGGAAAAGCTGTACCAAAAAGTTTTTTCTGTGCCGTACTTAGAGGAATCAATGCTGTGTCGTCTCTGTCTTGCCCCATACTCGACTGACCTTTTGATTTTAGAATCCCGACAACCTTAAACGGACGCCCTGCAATCCTAATCGTTTTACCTACAGGATCCAAATCGCCAAATAAATTGGTTACCACAGTAGCTCCTAAAACGGTTACATTTGTTGCGTTTTTATCATCTTCTTCGGTAATTGTACGGCCGTCGTCAACATCCCAATCATTAACTGCCATATATCCAGTCGTAACACCATAAACGGACGTAGACCAGTTTTGGTTTTCAAAAACCAACTGCTTAACCTCAGACACTACGGGAGCAACTTGTGCAACGGAAGGACAATACTTCAAGATTGCCTCCGCGTCTTGCAGCTTAAGTGTAGGTTGACTTCCACCACCCATTCTGACCCCACCTGCGGTTGTTGAACCCGACATTACCATCAACAAGTTTGAACCTATTGAAGCTATGTCTTTTGAAATCTTGCTTTTCGCGCCCTCGCCGACCGAAAGCATTATAATTACAGCACTTACCCCGATAATTATACCCAAACTGGTCAATATCGAGCGCATTTTATTCACCCTCAAAGAACGAAGTGCTATTTTGAATGTGGAATTAAAATCTATCATGATGATTTCCTTTCATCGCTGATAATTTTGCCGTCTTTGAATCTCACAACCCGCTTTGCATACTGTGCAATATCAAGTTCGTGAGTAACCAAAATAATTGTCTTTTTCCCCACCTCATTTAGCTTTACGAAAAACTCCATGACTTCAACACTTGTCTTGGTGTCCAAATTACCTGTCGGCTCGTCTGCGAGAATAATAGGCGCATCATTCACTATCGCCCTTGCGATTGCTACTCTTTGCTGTTGCCCACCTGACATTTGGTTCGGAAAATGGTTTTCTCTGTCTTCCAGTCCGACAATTTTTAACGCCTCTTTTGCTTTAACAATTCTTTCTTCAGGCGTAATCCCTTTATAAATCATTGGCATTTCAACGTTTTCTAGCGCAGAGGTTCTCGAAATCAAGTTGAATCCCTGAAAGACAAAACCAAGTTTTGAATTTCTGATGTCAGATAATTCATCCGAATTGAGTTTCATCACGTCAATTCCGTCTAAAAAATAACTTCCAGATGTTGGCTTATCTAGGCAGCCAAGCATGTTCATAAATGTCGATTTTCCGGACCCGGACGCACCCATAATCGCGACAAATTCACCGTTTTCAATGGTCAACGAAGCGTCATCAAGCGCCCTAAAACTGGTTTCGCCCGTTTGGTAAGTTTTTATTATGTTTTTAATTTCTATTAAATGCATAGTTATCAGAGGATGGGAAAATCTTTTCCCTTTTCCCAGTTTCCTTTTCTTTTTTCCTAAAACATTCTTGGCGGACCGCTGGACACTGCTTTTTCTTTTTTGCCTAAATTGCCCACGATAACGTCATCGCCTTCTTTTATATCTTTTGAAATAACTTCGCTATAGTCGCTGTCTGAGACCCCGACTTTTATATTAACTCTTGTCGGTTTGTTTTTTATCAAGAGCCAAATGCCTTGTACTTTGTATTTTTTGCCTTCTGTAATTTCAACAGGGGTATATCTCAAAGCCGCATTCTCAACACAGATCGCGTCTGTTTTTTTGTTTGTAATTATTGAAGCGTTAGCCGTCATTCCAGGTTTTAGGATTTCGTTGTCGTTGTTCACACTTACGATTACCGTGTAAGTAACTACGTTTGAAACAGTCGTAGGTGAAATTCTGACCTGAGAAACTTTTCCTTTGAATGTGTCGTCAGGATAGCCGTCAAGTGTGTATTCTACTTCTTGTCCTACTTTGATTTTTCCGATATCGGCTTCTGAAACACTCACTTCGATTTGCATTTGAGTCAAATCCTGCGCAACCGTAAATAAAGTCGGAGTCTGGAAGCTTGCAGCAACGGTTTGCCCAATATCTATAGCTCTTGAAACAACAACCCCGTTGACCGGCGAAATTATTTTTGTGTATCTCAAATTGGTCAAATTGTTTTGTAATGTCGCGCTTGCTTGAGCTATTTGCGCACTCATAGCGTTCAAAGAGGCTCTGTCCGCGTTGTAAGTCGCTTCTGCCAAATCTAAATCACTCTTTGCAACGTATCTTTTTGCATAAAGAGTTTTATATCTTTTATAATTTGCTTCGTCATAAATCAGCATGCTTTTTGTTTTTTGATAATTTGCTCTCGCTGAACTCAAAGTACCTTGTGCCTGTTCAACCTGAGCCTGAAAAAGCGAAGGGTCGATTTGGGCAAGAAGCTGGCCTTTTGTCACCTGAGAATTGTAATCTACATAAAGTTCTTTAATCATCCCTGAAACTTGCGAACCTATGCTGATTGTCTTTACCGGGTTTATAACCCCTGACGCTTCAACAGTTTCAACAATTGTGTTTCTCTCAACTTTGCTCAACTTGTACTTAGGCTGAGATGCCGCTTTTGAAAAAGCAAAAAATATTAGAATAATTGCCACAAGTATCAAAACTGGAATTATTATTTTTTTCTGTAAAAAGTTATATTTCATATTGCCGCCTATTTGGTTTTTGTCTTGTCAACCGATGCTATTGGCTTTATGTAATCGTTTACAGCCATCGCTTTTTCCAAGTAAT
>Ga0302215_10001782_pt1 | contig 15136 bp, 13 predicted proteins | sample II_Fen_N3_1_FD_194580 | JGI IMG/M metagenome (GOLD analysis project Ga0302215, IMG submission 194580) | Peat permafrost microbial communities from Stordalen Mire near Abisko, Sweden - II_Fen_N3_1 | ecosystem: Environmental > Terrestrial > Soil > Wetlands > Permafrost | place: Sweden: Abisko...
CCTTAAACTAACTGAATCGACAGATCTGAATGCAATAGTATTATTGCTAGCTTTTGGAGGAAGCGCTTCCGGAGTCGGAGCGGAATATTCTGCCGATTCACTTTGACTATTGTTTGTGGTTTCAACAACTGCTGTTGCGATTTCTGTTTTTATTACCTGTTTTTGAATATGTCGGGCAATCGTTTTCTTTTCGGTTTTTTCATGTATTGGGACGATAGAATCATTGTCGGGTTTGGCGGGAACGATTACTTTCGGAGCCCGGAGCGCTGTATTCTCAGGGATGTTCATTTCCATACGCATTAAACTTCCGATTCCCAATACCAATATCAGGGAGGCTGCAATCCCAATAGCCCACCAACGATAGGCAATCACGCGGGGTTTTCGTGTAATTCTGCGTTTTAGTTCTTCTTCCAGTTGATTGATAGAGGCCAAGTGCTCGCCCGGAACCGCATCGAATCCTTCGATGGCGTCCTGTAGGAACGGATCGTTCAGGGCTTCGCGTTCCAGCCGGTTCGCTTCCTTACCATGCCTTTTGCCTTGTATATAATCAATTATTTTCATAATCTATGATAATTGAAGTACTTTCAAAATACAACTTTTCAGATTGCGTTTTCCGTTTTGAATAAAACTCTTCACCTTGTTCAGCGTAAAACCGGTCAGATCGACAATGTCGGCATACGATTTTTCTTCGATATAAAAGAAACGGATGCTTATTTTTTGCTTATCGGGCAGAGCTTCCATGCAATGTGCCAGAGCTGCCATTTCTTCTTCGGTCTGCGGTTTATCCAATAGAGTAAAATAATCCTCATTTTCCACAAAGGCATCATCAATATTAACGAACGAAGTTTGTTTTTCCTTCCGCAATTTCAATAAACAATGGTTTTTGGCCACGCTGTACAACCAGGTGTTGAAATTCTTGATTTCGTACAGAGGCACTTTTTCCAGCAACGTTTCAAACAAATCCATCACCGCATCATGCGCCTCGTCCCGGTTATTCAGGTATTTCAGGCACAACCCAAACACAAGCGGAATATACCGGCGGTACAACTCACCGAAAAAAGCTGCATCACCACTTTCGATAAAAGTTGCCAGCAATTCTTCGTTGGAATAATCCGATATTTTTTGCTTGTTTTTCAAGAAGATACGATGTGCGAGATTATTTAATTGCACAAAAGTAAAAAAAATCACACGAATTTATGGAATTTCCGTGTAAAATGTATCTAACAGGTAAATGAAATTTCAGAATAATAATTCTAATTAAAAACAAAACCATCATGAAAACAAAAACAAACAAACGCCTGCTAACACTTCTTTTGCTCGGCAGCATGATTTTAAGCTCAATGGCTCAACAAATTGTAGTAACAGGAACGGTAACCGACGACAGCGACAGGCTTCCCGGAGTGAGTGTCACGGAAAAGGGCTCACGAAACGGAACGGTTACTGATGTCAACGGACAATATTCCATTTCTACCAAAATCGGTAAAACTCTGGTATTTTCATATATTGGCTACGACAAAAAGGAATGCGTGGTGAAAGGTGAAAAGCTGGATGTGAAACTGTCAGGGAGTCAGAAAATGTTGAATGAAGTCGTTGCTATTGGTTACGGGGCAAAACATCGAGGCAATGCACCGGTCGTGAAAATTAGAGGTGTATCATCAATTCAATCTGTACAAGTTGCACAAAACTGTGGGGCAACCATGTCATATTCTTATGTTGCTGCCAACACAGAAGAATACGGCACCTTTAAAGAAAACCGTTTCTTTTCGGCCAAAGACCAGCCGCTATCCACTTTTTCGCTCGATGTGGATGCCGCTTCTTATGGAAATGTTCGCCGCATGATCAATCAGGGTCAGCAGCCACCGAAAGATGCCGTAAGAATTGAAGAACTCATTAATTATTTCAGCTACAATTATGCCCAACCAACGGGTGAACATCCCGTGAATATCGTAACTGAAGCCACTGCCTGTCCGTGGAATAACAAACACCAGTTGGTGCGTATCGGGGTAAAAGCAAAAGAAATTCCTTCTGAAAACCTGCCGGCGTCCAATTTTGTATTCCTGCTCGATGTTTCGGGTTCCATGGGTGATGCCAACAAACTGGATCTAGTAAAATCGTCAATTAAGCTGCTTACCAATAATCTGAGAACCAAAGATCGGGTGGCCATCGTGGTTTATGCTGGTGCTGCAGGTGTTGTTTTGCCATCCACCGAGGGGACAGATAAACAGAAAATTCTGGAAGCCGTTGAAAATCTTCATGCCGGAGGGTCCACAGCCGGAGGTGCAGGCATTGAACTGGCTTATAAAATTGCCGAGAAAAACCTTATTCCAAATGGTAATAATCGGATCATCCTATGTACGGATGGTGATTTTAATGTGGGCGTTTCGAGTCCTGCGGAACTGGAAAACCTGATTGAATCGAAACGCAAAACAGGTGTTTCCCTTACAGTGCTGGGTTACGGTATGGGAAATTACAAGGATAACAAATTGCAGATTCTGGCCGAAAAAGGAAACGGTAATTATGCCTATATTGATAATTTGCAGGAAGCCAATAAATTGCTGGTGAATGAATTCGGGAGCACCATGTACACCGTGGCCAAAGATGTCAAGATTCAGGTGGAATTCAATCCGGCTTTTGTAAATGCCTACCGGCTGATTGGTTACGAAAGCCGCTTGCTGAACAAGGAAGATTTCAATGATGACACCAAAGATGCCGGCGAATTGGGCTCCGGGCATACGGTTACAGCTTTGTACGAAATCATTCCGGTTGGAGTTGAAAATACCTTTGGTGGCGTGGATGACCTGAAATATCAAAAAACGAAAAGCCCTTCGGAATCGCTAAAACCTTCTCAAAACAGTACTGAACTATTGACCGTGAAGCTGCGGTACAAATTGCCAAAAGAAGATAAAAGCCAGAAACTGGAAATCCCGGTTTATGCAAAAGATATTACGACCAGTCTTTCGCCTGATTTCAATTTTGTTCTGGCGGTCGCCATGTTCGGGCAAATTCTTCGGGAATCAGATTTTAAAGGCGATGCCACGTATGAAAAAGTGCTTGCCTACGCTCAAAAAGGAATCGGAGAAGATAAACATGGCTACCGCAAAGAGTTTGTACGGTTGGTTGAGTCGGTGAATCAGTTGACGAAATAATCAGAAACAACTTCTTTTTTTTTACCGCAGAGAATCGCAAAGTAAAAGATTGAGAACCGCAAAGAATTGAAAACTTAAGCTTTGCAGTTCATTACGAATTGCTCTGCGTTCTTTGCGTTTGATGAAAGCTATAGAATAAAAAAAGCAACAAGATAACTATTTTTCTTGTTGCTTTTCCAGTGATCCGGAAGAGATTCGAACTCTTGACCTTCGCCTTAGAAGGGCGTTGCTCTATCCAGCTGAGCTACCAGACCATTCCGCTTTTTTATTTCAAAAGCGTTGCAAAAGTAGTTCAATTTTCGGAAAGACACAACAGTTTTGGCTAAAAATGGGGAAAAGAGCCAATTATTGCCGAAAAAAAGCTAATTTTGCAAATTGTAAAAACAGACTTTAAACTTAACATTAATTGTATCGATGAAGGTATTGAAATTCGGTGGAACATCCGTAGGTTCTGTCAATGGAATTTTGAGTGTGAAGAAAATTGTGGAGGCCGAAACTGAGCCTGTAATTGTTGTTGTGTCAGCACTTTCAGGTATAACAGACCAGCTTTATAAAGTGGCAAAACTGGCTTCGGATGGCAATGAAACTTACCTTGCCGGATACGAAGAAATGGTGGCTCGTCATGTGGAGGTTATTCAGGGCGTGATTAAGCCGGAAAAGCAGGAAGCTGTGCTTCAACTGGTTCGGGTTCATTTCACTGATTTGTCCAATATTTTCCGTGGAATATTTCTGATTAAAGATATTTCCATTAAAATCACCGATACGATTGCGAGTTATGGCGAATCCATTTCGTCTATTATTGTGAGTCATGCTATCGAAAATGCCGTTCATTACGATGCAAAAACGTTTATTAAAACCGAAAATCAGTTTGATAAACATATTGTGGATTTTGGTAAAACCAATGAATTAATACGTCAGAAGTTTGCACAAATTCATCCCATTTCGGTTTGTGGCGGTTTCATTTCTACCGATTGTAATACCAACTTTATCACCAATTTAGGGCGCGGTGGGTCTGATTACACGGCTGCCATTATTGCTGCTGCTTTGCATGCATCCATTCTTGAAATCTGGACTGATGTGGATGGCTTTATGACTGCCGATCCTCGCATTATCGACAATGCGTATGTGATTGAAAAGCTGAGTTTTATCGAAGCTATGGAACTTTGTAATTTTGGAGCAAAAGTGATTTATCCTCCAACAATTTTCCCGGTTTTTCACAAGAATATTCCTCTTATTATCAAAAACACCTTTAATCCCGAAGCTGAAGGAACCTATATTTCGCGCGAAAAAACAGGCGAACCGGGCAAAGCCATTAAAGGAATTTCATCTATAAACGATACTTCGTTGATTACCGTTCAGGGACTTGGTATGGTGGGCGTAATTGGTGTCAATTACCGCATTTTCCGGGTACTTGCCAAAAATGGTATCAGTGTTTTCATGGTTTCTCAGGCTTCTTCAGAAAGTACCACTTCCATTGGAGTGCGTAATGCCGATAGTGTACTTGCAGTAGAAGTATTGCGTAAAGAGTTTGCTTATGAAATTTCGCAGGGCGAAATCAATGAAATTTTCTCCGAAGACGATCTGGCTACCGTAGCAATTGTTGGTGACAACATGAAACGCACTCCCGGAATTGCCGGAAAACTTTTTGGTACACTGGGCCGGAATGGAATTAACGTGGTTGCCTGCGCGCAGGGAGCTTCCGAAACCAATATTTCATTTGTTACCGACCGAAAATCCCTTCGTAAAGCGTTGAACGTTATTCATGATTCGTTTTTTCTTTCGGAATATCAGGTTCTCAATATTTATGTAGCCGGAATCGGAACGGTTGGCGGCAGTTTGTTGAATCAGATAAAGAAACAACAGGAAAAGTTGATGGCTCAGAATGGCCTGAAACTGAATGTAGTCGGGATTGCGTCCAGCAAGAAAATGTTATTTTCTCGTGACGGAATCAATCTCGATAATTATGCCGATGAAATAAAGAAAAACGGCGTGGATGGTTCACCGGAATTGATTTGTAAAGAAATTCTGAATCTTAATATTTTTAATTCGGTTTTTGTTGATTGTACGGCGAATGCACAAATCTCCGATTTATATCAGACTTTGCTAGAAAATAATATTTCGGTAGTCACAGCCAATAAACTGGCAGCGTCGTCGGCTTACGAAAAATACGCGAACCTGAAAGAAACTTCACGTCGCCGTGGTGTCAAATTCTTGTTCGAAACCAATGTGGGAGCCGGTTTGCCGATTATCAACACAATGAATAATCTGATAAACAGTGGCGATCATATCGAAAAAATGGAGGCTGTTCTGTCAGGAACTTTGAATTTTATTTTCAACACTATAAGCAGTGAAATTCCGCTGAGTAAAGCCATTCTCATGGCCAAAGAAGCCGGTTTTTCCGAACCCGATCCACGCATTGATTTGAGCGGAAAAGATGTAATTCGAAAATTGGTAATTCTGGCTCGCGAAGCCGGTTACAAAGTGGAGCAAACAGATGTGATAAAAAATTTGTTTATTCCTGATAAATATTTCAGCGGACACATTGACGAATTCTGGAAAACCGTTTCCGAACTGGATGCTGAATTTGAAAAAAAACGACAAGCTTTGGCCGCAAAAGGAAAACGCTGGCGATTTGTTGCTACGATGAAAAAAGGGAATTGTGAGGTTGGTTTGCAGGAAGTTGACAGTATGCATCCTTTTTACGATTTGCAGGGAAGCAATAATATAATTTTGATAACCACCGAGCGTTATAATGAATTCCCAATGATGATTAAGGGTTATGGTGCCGGTGCCGGTGTTACGGCTGCAGGCGTTTTCTCCGACATTATGAGCATTGCCAATATCAGATAGTTTTTAGTAGGTAGTAATGAGAAAACAGCAGGTTTATATATTTTTATTTTTGGCAATTTGTATTGTATTAATGGCGTGCACAAAACAAGCACCGCAAATTCCGGCCAATAAAGGAAATACAGGTGACCAAAACGTAGCTACATTGTTGGATATAAACAAAACGTTGGCAACAAGAGAGGATAGTATTCTTCAGGAATATGCGAAAACTAAACCGGACTTTAAGAAAAGCAAATTAGGGTTTTGGTTTAAAATTAACAACCCGAATACTAATCCGCTTTTAAAGAAAAATGATTCTTTCCGGTGCAAGATAAATATATTTCTTTTGAATGGTAAAGAAATTCAGGCTGATGAAAAAGTAATCGTATTAGGGAAAAAACAACTTGTTCGTGGGTTGGAAGAAGGATTAAAACTTATGCGCAGGGGCGAAAGTGCAACATTCATTATTCCGTGGTATCTGGCTTATGGGATGAAAGGCGATGAGAATTCAATACCACCATATACTTCATTGATTTATCAGATTGAAGTTTTAAAGTAAATTTTTGAGATTAAGGATTTTAATTCAATTTTACAATCCTTTTCGAGTACTAAATAACTTATAACTTTATTTGATTTTCTTAACTTTTAATTTCCGGTTTTTAATCGGATATTTGTACAAAATTAAAATAACTGAAATGAAAAGAATTTCTTATTTGCTTTTACTGACTATTTTAGCTTCTTTGGTCATTTCTTCGTGCAGTAATACTAAAACTTACGCCGAACAATTGAATGACGAAAAGATTCTGATCGCTGATTACATAAAACGCAATAATATACAGATTGTAACCACATATCCTGCTGATTCAGTGTGGACTAAAAATGGAAATGATATATATTATATTTCTCCAGCAAGTGGTTTATACATTCATATGGTTAACTATGGTGATATGACAAGTAAAGATACATTATTATTAAAAGACGTTGTCGTTCCAAGGTATAAACAATATACGTTGGGTTTGGTTTCGGACACTATAAGTAATTGGTCAACAATTGATTTTCCATATCCAAGCACTTTTGTTTACGGAGATTTAACTCAATCTTGTAAAGCTTTTCAGGAAGCTGCTTCGTATTTGAAAAGAAATGAAACTGAAGCCAAATTAATTGTACCTTCCAAACTGGGATTTACTGATAATTTAACTTCAGTTACTCCAATGGGTTACGACTTAAAAATTAAAATTCAGAAATAATTGAATGTTTAAATAAATAAGCACGGATAAGATAACTAGTCCGTGCTTTTTTGTTAGACAACTTATCAATCCTTAAACTTCTTACAATATGACATTAATTAAATCAATTTCAGGCATCCGGGGCACTATAGGCGGGCCAGTTGGTGATGGACTTAATCCATTGGACATTGTTCGTTTTACCGCTGCTTATGCTACTCAGATTAAAGCAAATAAAAAAACCGACTCAACTAAAATTGTTGTTGGTCGCGACGCCAGAATTTCCGGCGAAATGGTTAATCAGTTAGTTATCGGAACTTTGCTTGGAATGGGCTTTGATGTTGTAAATATTGGCTTGGCAACGACACCAACAACTGAAATTGCCGTTACCATTGAAAATGCTTCCGGTGGAATTATCCTCACTGCCAGTCATAATCCGAAACAATGGAATGCGTTGAAATTGTTGAACGAACGCGGTGAATTTTTGAATGCTACCGAAGGTGAGAATGTATTGAAAATTGCTGCCGAGGAAACATTTGAATTTTCACAGGTTGATGAACTGGGCAAATTGTCGGAAGATTTCAGTTATACCAAAAAACATATTGACAGTGTTTTAGCTTTAGAGTTGGTTGATGTTGAAGCCATCAAAATGGCTGATTTTAGCGTTGCGGTTGATTGTGTGAATTCTGTCGGAGGATTTGTTATTCCTGAATTGCTGGAAGCTTTGGGCGTAAAAAAAATAGAGAAATTATATTGCGAGCCAAACGGTCAGTTTCCACACAATCCGGAACCACTTCCCGAACATTTGACCGAAATATCGGCATTAATGAAGTCCGGAAAAGCTGATGTTGGTTTCGTTGTCGATCCTGATGTCGATCGATTAGCTATTATCTGTGAGGATGGAAGTATGTTTGGTGAAGAATATACACTAGTTTCCATTGCCGATTATGTACTTCAACATACCCCCGGAAATACGGTTTCCAATTTAAGTTCAACAAGGGCTTTACGTGATGTTACCAATAAATACAATTGTAAATATACAGCAGCAGCTGTTGGTGAAGTAAATGTAGTGACAGCCATGAAATCGACAAATGCGGTGATTGGTGGTGAAGGCAATGGCGGTGTCATTTATCCGGCTAGTCATTATGGTCGCGATGCATTGGTTGGAATTGCTTTATTCCTGACTCATTTGGCCAAATCAAAACTTTCGGTTTCGGCTTTGCGTAAAACATATCCTGAATATTATATTTCAAAAAATAAAATTCAATTAACACCTTCGATTGATGTTGATGCTGTATTATCGGCTGTTAAAAAGGCTTATGCTCAATACGAAGTGAATGATATTGATGGTGTAAAAATAGATTTTCCAATAGGTTGGGTACATTTGCGTAAATCGAATACAGAACCGATTATCCGTATTTATTCTGAAGCCGGAACTGCGGAACAAGCCGATGCGTTTGCAAAAGCAATGATTGAGGAAATTAAACGGATTGCGAATATTTAAATCAGCAACGATATTTAAAAGAGCCGGTTCTCATGGATTGAGAACCGGCTCTTTTTAGTTTATGTAGATAGTTGTAATTTTAATCAGAATAGCTTTAAGGTTTAATCGCTGCTGACGGTGGAGTCGGAGATGTGTTATTTGCTTTCTCATCAACCGGAAATACGCCTTGCGGTTTCTTAATGGTATAATGTGTCATGGTTTGATTCGATTCGAATCCGATTCCGGTAATAATGTGAGTAGCTTGCGTGATTTTTATTAAACTATCGGAATAAAACCTTTCTTCACGCTGATTCCAGAATAATTGCTCTGTTTCGAATAATTCGCCCTGAATGTTCGTCATTTTTACCTTACCACGCAATTCCCACAATTGTTCGTTCTCCTTAAACTTGGCAAATTTACTGTGAATATTGGCATCTACTTTTAAATTCTGATCAAATCGTTCAAAATGAATTCCATTCGGGAAAAGCCAATAAGGTTGACTTGCCCTGTCATACACATCCCAACGTGGTGCTGAAATGCGATAACGGGTTATTCCTGAGTCAGATATGACGGTGGTAATCTCAGTGGCATGAAGTTTTGGAAGTTTGGAACGGTCAACTACTGCACTGATTTTTTCAGGTTTATCATTACTACAGGCAACTGTAATAAACAACACAACAACTACCGTCAGGATAGTTGTTATGCTGTATTTTATAGAAGAAAGTCTTTTTGCAATTTTCATAATATTAAACCTGTCAGGCTTATTATGTCAAATCAATTAAAGTTTGCGTTTAAAGAACCAGTGTTCATTAAATGCCACATTCAGCGTCAGTTTTAAATAATCTTCCTGCAGCTTAATTTGTGAACCGATTTTACCATATTCCAGCGAAGTATTCAACATGGTTACTGTTCCGGTCGTTTTATTGTAAAGTGGCAAACCTACACCAACACTCACACCAAAGTTTTTAGGTGGTGTAACACCATCCACTTTAAAGTAAGAATCACTTAGGTTGAATCCTAAGCGATATTTAATTTTATCAGCAAAATTTCTGCCGGTTGGATTAGGAATATATTCAAGACCGATTGCTAATTTTGAACGATTGGATAAACTGTCTGTTTGTCCGAAAAACTTGGCATCCTTCCATTTTTGCAAAGAATAATCAATACCAATTGATAATTTTTTATTATAAGTGTAATTAAGTCCAACTCCCAATATCTCAGGCATTTCAAATTCACTACTTCCCGGAATAGTATCTGTTAAAACACCTGATGTTACCTGCGAAAAAGAACCATTAAATTTTGCTTTTTGTTCATAAATAAAACCCAATGTTACATCATGTTTTTTATCAAATGTATTATAAAACTGAGCACCATATCTGAACCGGAAATTACTTGCCGTAATTGAATTGTATTGAGCTGTAGAAGTATAGTCTGTTGTATTTGTGAATGTCAGATAGCGATTATTAGTCATGTTTCCGAACATGTAATATGCATTGACACCTAACGATATATGTTTGAATAAATTGGCGGAAAGACCTGCATAAACCTGACTAAAACCTCCTGCACCAACAAAACTTTTTGAATAATTCACATAATTCGTAGTAGAAGAATTGGAATTCATTATTGTCGAATCATTTGAGAAAAAATTATATCCAAGAAACGAATATGGCAGCATACCTGCACTAAATCCAAGCCACTTAGCAAGCGGAAATTGCATGGTGATATATTCCAGATTTGAATTCAACGTTGTTTTTCCGGTTGTTTTATCCGAAAAATGAGATGCTAAAACAGAAGTTCCCAAATCAAACATGAAAGTCATGCTGTCAACAGCACTGTATGAAGCGGGATTCAACGCATTAATACTTTGGTTGGAACGAGTTCCAATTCCAATTCCACCCATACCCCTTTGTTCTGCCGAGTTATTGTCGACTATATCGCCATAACCGAACCGAGTATAGGGTGAGTTTGTATTATTCTGACCAATAGTTACTTGTGTGAGTAATAGTAACGTAAGTACGAGAAAAAACGGTTTATTTTTGTACATTGTATTGAAGGATGCAGTTTAGTCCGATTAACACTAAATTTTTTTCTACAAAGATGGCACTTTTTAGCTTGTTATCAAAGTAAAAAGTGCTACCACCTGTTAAAAATGTTGAAAGTTTTGGATATTTAATTTTTAATGTATTTATATAACCATCTATCTCGAACACAATTCCATAGATTGTACCGGACAGAATAGCCGAATTTGTATCTTTCCCCAAAAAATCACTTTCAGTCTGTGCAGCAACCAATGGTAATTTTTGGGTAAATTCATGCAAAGAGCGCAATCTTAAATTTATTCCCGGGGCTATATTTCCTCCCCGGTATTTGTGTTCAGAATCTATAAAATCATACGTTATAGCAGTTCCTGCATCTATAACCAAAATATCTGTTTCAGGTTTCAGGTAAGCTGCTCCGATAACTGCTGCAAGCCGGTCTTTCCCTAATGTCTCAGGCGTTTTGTATAAATTCTCAATTGGAATCGATGTGTTGTGTGATAATTGTATAAATGTTCCAAATCTACTTTCAAGTCCCTGAATTAATTCAACATTGTCCGATCTTACACTTGAGAGAATGCAATTCCGGAAATCAAACTTTTCCTGAAGTGCAGACAAGATATCCAAATCAAAGCTATCGTAATTAAATTGTTCAACCAAACTGTCTTGATTGAAGACTGCAACTTTAGTACTCGAGTTTCCCTGGTCAATGCATAAATTCATATTCCGATGCGGTTTTGCAAGTTAAACCTCCTTCTAAGACCAAATAAATATCACACCGAAACTTAAAGTATCATTTTTTCAATCGGAATTACTAAAATTCCTTCAGCTCCGAGTTGTTTGAGTTTACCGATAATGTCCCAAAATCGTTTTTCGTCAATTACGGCATGAAGCGAATTCCATCCTTCTTTTGCCAGTGGCATAATGGTAGGACTTTTCATTCCGGGTAGAACCTCAATTATTTTATCAATATTTTCGGATGGAACATTCATGAGAACGTACTTTTTATCCTCTGCCATTTGAACTGCTTCAATTCTGAAAAGAAGTTCGTCTAAGATGGTTTGTTTTTCAGCAGATAATTTTGGATTTGAAATCAGAAGTGCCTCGGATTTCATAAGTACTTCCACTTCTTTCAAATGATTTGTTACCAAGGTACTTCCTGAACTTACAATATCAAAAATGGCATCGGCCAAACCAATACTTGGAGCAATTTCAACTGAGCCTGTAATTACATGAATGTCAGCAACAACTTTTTGTTTTTTTAAAAAGTCTTTTAAAATTTCAGGATACGAAGTTGCAATAACTTTTCCTTTAAACCAGGAAATGTCAGTATATACTATTTCTTTGGGAATAGCCAGTGATAATCTGCATTTGCTGAATCCCAGTCTTTTTGTCAGAAGTACGTTCTTTTTTTTCTCGGCGTATTCATTTTCGCCTACAATTCCTATATCAGCTACTCCATCTGCTACTGATTGAGGAATATCGTCATCCCTCAGAAAAAGCACTTCAAGCGGGAAGTTTCGGGCGGGAAGCAATAAAAGCCGTTTGCCTGATTCCAGTTTAATTCCTGTTTCAGTAAGAAGTAACATGGTTTCTTCGTACAATCTTCCTTTTGCCTGTACAGCTATTCGTAACATATTCATTTAATTTTTATTGGTTTTAGGTGTGCAAAGGTACAAAAAATGCTCGAAACAGAGATTTTTTCAAAAAAAAAGTCCGTTATCGAAATAACGGACTTAAATGCTAGCAAGAAATTCTTTTTGCGATAGCTTTTTAATTACTTAACAGCTTTAGTTGTATCAACTACAGCAGCAGTGTCAGCAACGGCTTTAGTAGAATCAACAGCAACTTTAGTAGAATCAACTGCAGGAGTTGTTTCAGCTGCTTTTGGAGCGCAAGAAGCGAGAGCCAAAGCTACTACAAAAAATAAAAGTACTTTTTTCATTTCGTTTAACTTTAATAATTTAACATATTTGTTTTGCAATTCAAAATCGATGCAAAGTTACATTATTTTTTTATTCTGCATTAATAAATATCGTTTTTTTTTAAAATATTTTTCGGTTTCGCTAAATAAATTGGGTTTCTGACAGAATTCAGGCCTTTTTTATCAAAGTTTGAACATATTTTAAGATTAAAATAAAAAAAGAGTCATTCAGAATTATCCGAACGACTCTTTATTTCGTAAATAAATTTACGTTTTTCTTACTTAACAGCTTTAGTTGTATCAACAACAGCAGCAGAGTCAGCAACAACTTTAGTAGAATCAACAACAACTTTTGTAGAATCAACTGCAGGTGTAGTTTCAGCAGCTTTAGGAGCGCAAGATGCAAAAGCCATAGCGATCACACAGAATAAAAATACTTTTTTCATTTCTTTTAACTTTAAAAAATTTAACATGTTAATTTTGCTATTCAAAATCGCTGCAAAGATACATCATTTTTTTATTGTACATTAATATTTGTCGACTTTTTTTTGATTATTTTCTCCGATAATACATTTTTTTGATTTATTTGAGAATCAGAACATTATATTTTACTTGTTTGCAGAGTACAAATAGCGTTTTATGCTCTTCTTTGGAGTCTTCTCAAATTCATGGGGATAAAGTTGTATTTTTGACAATGTTTCATATCCTGCAACGATGGAATTCAACATTTTCCTGTTTTCTTCCATAACTTCCTCCAGTTGCGTCTGATTTAAATGTTCTGCATCCACAGCTTCATAATCCGGACAAACAAGGCCAATTAATCTGCCATTGTTCTCAACAACCAGACTTTCCATAACATAAGGCATATTATTTAATCTGGCTTCAATTTCTTCCGGATAAATATTCTGGCCGCTTCCGCTTAAAATCATGGTTTTATTTCGACCGCGAATAAATACGTTTCCGTCTTCATCAATAGTTCCAAGGTCACCGGTATGCAACCAACCATCTTTATCAATAATCTGGGCAGTGGCTTCAGGATTTTTAAAATAACCTGACATAATATTTTCGCCACGCACACAAATTTCGCCGACACCGGTCTCCGTATCCTGTTGGAGCAGTTTTGCTTCCATGATATCGAGCAATTTTCCGGCCGATTTTGGAATAAAGTATTTATAATCGGCATAACTGATAAGCGGTGCGCATTCGGTCATTCCATAACCAACCGTGTATGGAAATTTTATTTTGGCAAAAAATTCTTCCACTTCCGCGTTTAATGGTGCACCACCAACCACGATTTGTGAAAACTCACCGCCAAATGCATCAATCAGTTTTTTACGTATTTGTGCCAGAATGGGCTGGTCGAGAAATGGAATGCTCAGTACCCAGCGCATGGAGGGCTTGGCAAGCAACGGTTGAATTTGTTTTTTATAAATTTTTTCAACAATCAATGGAACAAGGAAAACCACGTTTGGTTTTATTTCGGCAAAAGCTGTCAGTAATATTTTGGGAGATGGAATTTTGCCAATAAAATGAATGTGGCAACCTGCACAAGTTGAAGTAAGGAACTCAAAAGCACATCCGTAAGCATGAGCAAGCGGAAGGAACGAAATAATGCGGTATTGCGGAGCTACCAGTCCGGTACGCAATCCAAAAGTTATATTGCCGGCCAATGCATTACCGCTCGTCAAAACGCCTTTACTAAAGCCTGTTGTGCCGGAAGTGTAATTGATTGAAACAATTTCGTCGTTTGGTTTGTCGATATAGCGAACATGATCGCGGTAAAAGCCGTTTTTGTACTTTGCGTGAAAAAGGCTGTTAATGTAATCGGGCTGTAAGTATTTCAGAACCAACTGTTCGTGAACTTCGTTTTCATCTGTTTCAACTTTAGGTTCCTTATTCAGCAAAGTAATGCAATTGAAACCGGTAAGAGAGAAAACTGCTATTACGCTAGTTAGTTTTTCTTCTTCCAGATTTTCCCAGATATTATCACCGGTGAAAAGCAAAGTTGATTCGGAATGATTGGTGATATGATGAACGTCATTCGGATTAAAATCCTGTAGAATAGGAACTATAACTGCACCATAAGTAACGGTAGCCAGATAAGTTATGGCCCAGTTGGCATTGTTGCGGCCAATCAGTGCAACTTTATCGTTGGGTTTTAATTTACATTGTTCGAACAGAATATGCAGCCTGGCAACGCGTTTTGCAACATCGGCATAGGTTATTGTAAGTTCTTCGCCATAATTGCTGTACGCCGGAAATTCCCAGTTTTTGCGGAAAGAGTCTTCAAAAAGACGAATGAAATTTTCTTGAATCATAAAGTTGAAATTTGATCAATGTATAATTTAAAAAGGCGACACAAAAATAATAAATTATTACACATTTCAACTAAAAATGAGCGGAATTTTAGCCGAATAAGTTTAATAAACGGATTTTGAAAAGGTTCTGAAAATTGTATTTTGTATGCAAATCGGGCAAAATCAGGTTCATTTTAGTAG
>Ga0302215_10001784_pt1 | contig 15122 bp, 11 predicted proteins | sample II_Fen_N3_1_FD_194580 | JGI IMG/M metagenome (GOLD analysis project Ga0302215, IMG submission 194580) | Peat permafrost microbial communities from Stordalen Mire near Abisko, Sweden - II_Fen_N3_1 | ecosystem: Environmental > Terrestrial > Soil > Wetlands > Permafrost | place: Sweden: Abisko...
TACGCGTAGGGCGTCCCGTTTCGTCGTACTGCAAGGAGAACATTACTATTTCCGGTTGGGTGTTCAGCTTATGCCGTACTGAGGTTGCGCGCCCTGCGTGGTCGTAGCTTAGCGTATAAAGTTCCGTCACGGTGGTCGTACTGTTGGTGTGAACATGCGTGTTGGTCAGCATTTGTCCGCTAAAGTTGTAGGTATAACTGTCCTTATCGTATCCGCCCAGCTGGTTCGAAGCATTGCTTTGTATCACGTGCCCCTTATTATCGTAGTACAAGGCCGTAAGCAGTGTAAGCGGAGTAGTTGTAGTTTCGAGCATAGCCACCCAGATGCCGGTAAGCTTGCCGAGCAGGGCAATATCTACATTACTTACAACATTGCTGTAGTTAGCCCCCTGTGGTCCGCTATAGGCCAGGTTACTAGCCAGGGCACTATAGGAAGTCAGGGTTAAGAAGTCGTACGAATCGTAAAACTGCTGGGTCAGCAATTTTGTATCTGAGCCTAGCGACTTGGTACTTGAGTATCCAACGCCGGCTTTATAGCTTTCTTCTGCCTTGATGCTTGCATAAGTTGTACGCGTTGTTGTAGGGCTGCTGAGCACGGTGGTACCACTCTGTATAGGCCGTCCCTGATTATCGTATTTATAATAAGTCCATTGACCAGATGGGAGCTGATTACCGTCTTGCGTAAAAGCTACCTGATTGGCCTGGTCGTAAATAATGTTCTGCCAGGCTTTGCCTGGAATTTTCTTGGCTATACATCGTCCGGCTGCATCGTAGGTGTAGGCATAGGCATATTGTGCCAATATAGTGGTTGCCGTGTTGATGTCATTACGTAGATAGTCGCCTGCAATGGCCATCTGATCAGAAGCTTCGGGCGAAAGAACATAGCACAGTTGCCCCAGGTCATCGTACAGAAAATAGGTGTCGTAGTTTGCTCCGGCATTTACCATGCGCTTTAGCACTACCTTACCATTGAAATCCGTCACCACATAACCGGTATGTCCATCTTCGTCAGTGGTTTGTTGGAATTGTATGTTGGAAAAAGGATTGGGTAACAACGTAATATTGTTCTCGTTGATAACATATCGCTTTACATCGCTTAGGAACGCAGATGGAAGTCCTTGTTGGGAAGCTTTACCGTTTGTACGTAAAGCTGCTCCCGGCTTGTAAGTGCTCACAGTGGTGAAGGCCGATGGGTCAACCGTATAATACGGATTATCGTCTCCGTAATAATTCTTGGCCTGCTGCATGACGATGCCCGGTTCGGGGGTGGTTGCCGAATTTATGGGTGTTGCCAGCCATTTGTTGGAAACCCGTCCGTATTCGTCGTAGTTTACCACCGTAGCCAGGTCTTTGCCCGTAGGACTGTAGTTTTTTACAACGCTCATGTTTTTACGGCCCAGCCCATCGTAGTATTGCTGTATTACCAGACTGTTTTTTTCATTCAATGTGCTAACAACCGTTGTTTCCTGCAACGGTATTGTTATTTTCACGTTGCTCTTGCTCACAGCCACTGCTTCAGTGGCTGGGGGAGTTTGAACACTTCCGCTTCCTTCGGCCAGAGTCAATGCCGGGTAAACGCTGTTTATCTTCCCTATTTTGGCATCGAAAGTTCCCGAAGTTGCTACAGCATGGAATCCTGACTTGAGAATGACTGCCTGTGTGGCAATAACAGATACTTCGCGCGACGGCATCGGGTTGTTCACCACTATGGTACCGTCGGTAGCATACACCACCAACGAAACCACCAACGAAACCATGAGCGCCATGGTCTGTTTTATAAGTTGTGTTATCATATTTTTATTGCGCATTAGTGTATTCATAAGTTTTTAATAAGTTATGATTGGTATCTTTAACCGAAAGCAAACGCCCGAAACAATCGTATTCGTAATACTTGCTCAGTCCGTTAGGGGTAGTTACAGAGGTTATTCCGAATATGGGATCGTAGGTGTAACTGGTTATTTGCACAGTGGGCATTGCTGCCCGCTTTTTCATGATATTTTCCGGATCGTTCGAAAGATCTGAAATCGCCGTAGGGCAAGCGGCCAGTCCTTTTTGTATTATCAACGGGGAGCTTCTTTCCGTTGAATAGTCGATATAGCGTACTGTGTTTCCGCTTGCATCGGATTGCCAACTAAGATTTCCGAAAACGTCGTAGCCGAATGTCATACGTGATTTCATACGACTATCTTTGCTGGTCCAATCGGCACTGGCCGGAGAATAATTCGATATGGGTTGGGTAATGTCCAGCGTATAAATGGACGTTGGTCTATTAAAACTGTTTGCCAGCGGCGTGTAATTATACCCTTGAGACGGTATTGTATAATTGGTTATGTTCACCAACTCGGCTCCGATTACCTTCCCGTCTTTCTTATAAACAGTTTCGATAGGCATATTCTGAACCCGGTGCAACTGGTATCCATTAGCAATGTCACTCCATCCGTCACCACCAACCTGATCATCAAAATCGGAAAGATACCTATAGCTGGTTGTATGAGTAGTCAAACTTTCCTTTCCATCGCTCAGGTTGTTTTTGATTGAATTTAAATCTAAATCCCAACTGCTTACACTTATATCCCGTAGAAAATTCTTATTTATATCATAAGTGTACTTTGTTTCAATAGGACGGTTATAGACATCCGTTTCTGTTTTTTTTGCCAGTTTCAGTTTGTAATAATTAGTGCCGTACCCATAAGATAGGCAATATGTATGTTTGTTGTTACTAAAGTTAGTTACTCCGGAGGAATAATAATCAAATGTATGAAGCGAATAACGATAAAGTTCCTCCGTTTTATCTACCTGATTATATTCATAAGCAATTTTTTTTATAAGTTCCTGTTGAGCATTATATTCTTCGTATGCGGTAATTTTTCCAACATCATTTGCGTTTTCATAGGTAGTTGCATATATGTCATCATGTTTAGTCTCTATATAATTCAGAAAGTTATAATGTTTATATCCCATTACTTCATTGGCATTAGCCGCATTATTGGCACTTTGAATTACCCAGGCCGATGAATATCCCGTTACATAATCTTGCACCGTTGAATTGAGCAAATTGTCGCTATATAAACCACATCCTGTTTTAGTTAGTACATATTGGTATCCATCGCCATAAATAAGTCCTTTCCTTAACCCCACATCAGCCCTGTATCCTTCCAATAAATTGCCATCCTTGTCTATGGAGATAGAACCTCTGGTTGTTTCATTGGTTTTTTGAGGTGCCAAAAAGTTGTATAAGGTGGTCAATTCCTTGTCGGATTGTACACCATGGGTTGTTTGTTTTTTTATTCTTTGGCCAATTCCACTAGGTTGATAGTCATACTCGAACGTTGTATATCCGCCTGTTGGATAGGAAAGCTGGGTGATTGTTTCCGGTGCTGTTTCATCAGCTTTACCGGCATACGAAAACCCAAAAGGAGGTAATGTACCGATGGTTGTGTTTCCTGAAAGTGCCGTTTCTTGCAGGGATGTTAATTTCAACGTTTCAGAAGTCTGATCGGCATAACTGAAAGAAAATTTCTTAAAACTTTTAGAGTCATCGCCATAACCAACAACCATATTGTCTAGCTTCATTGGATTTCGGTAAAAACCATTTAAAGTGAATGGTTCCGTTGTAGCTACATAATTAAAATCAACAGAAAACTGATTCGATTCACTGGATATCCTTTTCAATCTTATTTGGCTAACAAGGGCTCCAACACTCTGATTGAGTACCTGTTCGACACTTGGAAACTGTATATCAATGTACATCGGATTACCCAATTCTTCTTTAATAGTGGTACCCGTTGAAGTATTAACCATATTTTCATTTATTGACCGCGTCTCCTGATGAACATTACATATTTGGGTTTGAGGATAATAAATATTATTTAAGCTATTGTTGGCTGTGTTAAAATCATACGTTAGATTTATGCGTTCTCCTTCTGGTGATTCTATGCAGGTAAGATACCAGGCCATAGCCGGTGTAAATGCTTCACCTGAATAACAAGAAGTACTGGTGGCGTTTTTTCCTCCAAATGTGTAGGTCATGCCATCCGGAGTTCCTATTGTAAAGCCTGATAAAAAATTAGTGGTAGAAAGCCCGATTGTTCTGGGCTCTATTATACGAGATATTATCAAAAAGTCGTCATCCGAAAATACCTTCCAATCACCTCTGTAAAAAATGAACATACCTGTATGACCACAAAAACTATAGCTAAACTCATCTTCTTCCGGATCGTATTCTTGGTTAGTGTTGGGATCAAATTTTGTGAGTCTATTTGAGAAATTGCCTATTCCCAAATGAGTAACCGGATCAGCCTGACTTTCGTCGGGAATTCCTCTTATCTTTCTGGTGATACACCCGCCGGCATTCAAATTCCAACCCAGACCTGTCGTACCTCCATAATAACGTTTTTCACTATAAGTTGTGTCGTAGACTTCGGTATCCTCATTATATATTACCTTTTTATCTTTTGATAAATCCGGCGCAGAATAATCGAGCGATATTGGACAACTCAGGTATTTTGTTTTGAAAGTGTACAACGGAATTGATATGTTCAAATTGGCTCTGAACAGGTCAACGTTTACATATTTATCGTTTGGGGTAGTTTCATCAGACTGTGCATGCAAGGTGTTAGTATTTATAAACAACAGCATGCCAGCAAGATACCTGACAAATAAATAATTATTTATTTTCAACATTTTCATTATTTTTATAGATGTTTCTGATTATATTTAATGAATATCCTTTTGTTACCTAGCCGTTTTTACAATAGTTCAGCTACGAATGACCTCGTCTGGTGAGCCGAAAAACAAGTGAAGTTGGCGGTTAAAAATCGTCCTGTTTGAGTCCCGATGTATTTCGGCGGGGCGAGTTTGGACGATTTCAGCCAACAAGCGTAAGTTCTTCGAGTGAAGCAGGCGGAGTCTTGACTTTTTTGCTTCCTTTTTTGCGTCAAGGCAAAAAAGGAAGTGGGGTTTTAGGGGCAAAGCTCCTGATTAGTAAAGTTTAATACAATACAGGTAATAAAATAAATAATCAGTTATGTTTTTATTACTGTTCTCCGATACACATTGCCGTTTACTCTGATATACAGCCCGTAGCCACCAAGTGGAAGTCCACTCATCGGTATTTTTTGCTGTTGTATCCCTGCACTTAATGCTTTTTCGGAAACCGTAGCCCACGGACGCCCTCCCATGTCGCATAGCAGAAACGATACACGGGCATCGACAGATAGCTCATAGTTAACCAACAAATCGGTGCTGACCGGATTCGGGTAAGTGCTACAGCTAATCAGTATATTGTCCGGATTTGTGGTGTCGGGAGATAGCGCATTTGCAAGATCGGTCGGCAACTGCTCCCTGTTAATAGTGGCAAAATAGAAAGAGGTTTCAAAATCCTTTGCGACGCTATCTTTTCGAACCGTGTACGATTTAACGGTCTCAAAAACCGGATATCGGCTGCCCGAGGCAAACCATTGGTAACTTTCCATATGCATACGGATGCTATCCGATCCGATATTGGTAAATTCTTTCTGGCGATAAACCCTGATTACTTTCAATGTATCGTCATCTGGAGTAACCAGTTTACCAGTGGCATCGGCAGTTATTTTCGAGTATCCTTCTGAGAGCAACCCAATTCGCTGGCAATACATTCCTTTTCCCGAAAATGAAGTCCGCATGGTGTCACCATAGCTAAATGGAAATCGCAACAAGGCTTCGGGCTTGTTATAATGCATGGTCGTTGTAGGATTCTCGTATCCCGTCAGCAATAACGTATCAGAATTAATAACATAATGATACTGTGTGTTATGCTCATGACCCACCATATGGATGGTATCATTTTCTGTCGGAAAATAATACACTAACTGATATTTGTCGTTCACGGTACTTACGTGCGAAAAATCCCATTGTATATCCTTGCCCGAAGCACCGGGATCTTTAAAATCCAATTGCTGCTTAATGATTATATCACCCGGTCTGAATTTATTGGTATTCTTTTTCAGAATTTGAGCTTGAAGAATTCCACTTAAAATACATGCAACAAGAAGCAAACTATATCTATTCATAACTTTTAAAATTTATAGAAAAATAAAAAGAATTATCAAACCAAACTGTCAATTCTATATTACTTTCCAACTTGTCTTTGCAAGTCATTAATTTGCTTACTCTGTTTTGCTATCTGCTTTTGTTGTTCAATCACATACAGCGTCAATTCTTCCACTTTTTGCAGCAGTTTATTTTGCATATCTCCCATGTTCATCCCGTTTTTGCTAACTTCGGCTGCCGAAGGTATTTCGGGTAAATGGCTGTTGGCATTTACATATTGCTCTACCTGGTTCAACGGCATAAGTTTGTAGTTTTTGTCGAACACAAAATCAGCAAAACCGGTTAAATCAACTTTTACTTCTTTAGCATGGATAACACCAAATACAGTCAATAATTCATCGCTAGGGTTCGTCGAACTTGTTCCTATTTTAATATTTCCATTCCCCGCGATAGACAAGGCTTCATTAGACGCGACTCCTCCCAGTGGACCGGCATAAAAACTTAACCTTTCGGTAGAGGTATTAACTCCATTTACCTGCATTTTAAATCTTGCAGAATTATCACTTGCATTGAACTGAATCATTGCTTGTTCAGAGCCATTATTGCCAATAATAATACCTGTTGCATTTGCCGATGCAGCCAACCTTGTTTTTATATTACCCACAACATCTAAACTATATCCGGGAGATATTGTCCCGATTCCAACGTATCCGGTTTGGTGGATTAGAGAAATCACCGATGAAAAAACACGGTTATTATCAATAAAACCAAGATTTAAATTCCGATTCCATGTGCCACTATTAGTGCCAAATTGAATAGCTGCACCCGCTGCTCTTCCTGAGAGGAAATTATATGCACCATCATTTCCGAATGTGATATCTCCCGCAACATCGAGTTTTGTTGCTGGTGTAATTGTTCCTATTCCCACGTTTCCATTCGTCAATACATTTACTGCAGGTGTGGGATTACCTGCTGTAAACATCCTGATTCCACCATTTCCCGATAACCATAATTCGGCGCTACCATTGGTTAGTGGAGCTGCAATACCATATTGTAGCATTGAATATTGGGGATTACTTGAACTTAATGTTGGAACATTTGTATTGGAAACCCAAAAACGATTATTGTTTTGAAATGAAATTGAGTTTTTACACTGAACATTATCAAGAAATTTAGCAGTACCGTTTACTTCAAGTTTATAACTCGGGTTTAGCACTCCAATCCCCACATTACCATTTACAATCGTATTGCCATTGGTATAAGTATTAGCAACACTACTTGCAACCCATGTATTATCGGGGGAAAAACTAATGTTTAATCCGCTATAAAATGCAGTGTTGCTTTGATAACAGACACTCCCATCTGTGGTGAAAGTTATTTTCACTTTTCCTGTAGGTATTACTGAAGATATACTTCCACTTTGGATTCCACTCAAACTAACCAATAAAATTTCACCTCCACTAGCGTTAATACTATATATGTTAACGTAATCACAAAGATATTCAGTGCCGATATTGTAATTTATCCGTAAAGGTTGGTTGGTTCCTATTGGGTTGGTTACATACCATGTCATGGATGCATTATCTACATAATCTGTTGTTACTGATATTGTTTGTGCGGAAGTGATGTTTACAGCTTGAGTTTGACCAATCAAACAAAAAAGAGAAAAGAGGAGTGCAAGAATAGTATATTTTGTTTTCATAAAGTTGTTTCTAGTTAGTTTACTAATTAATGATTACTTATTGGCTTGTTTTCCATTCGCACGCTCTTCACTTTTTAATTTAAGCTGTTGGCTTTGTGAGGGGGTAAGGATGCTGTCCAACGACAATTGATATTCATTGCTTGCCAGAGTCTTTTTCGTAATTTTTTCATCATTATTGCTCAATGCATGTGCGTTCTGCACTTTCACGATATATTTCTTTAGTTTTTGTTTCACGACCACTTTCTGGCTGTCCGATAGTGTAACATCCTTTCCCATTTTTTCAATAAGCTGATCGGCAAGATTATCTTCCGGGCTTGAAACTTTGGGGTTACCTGCATAAACCAAATTCGAGAGAAATAGAATGGCAATTACTGACGTAATTAATTTTAGAGTTTTCATAATTGTTTGTATTTTATATTGTTTGATTTTATATTTTGCAACAACAGTCAGATCTTTCAACATCGTACCGGGTTATATTGTAAGACCTGTCAGCGGGCTTGCCCCTGACAGCGTCTTAAAGCCGCCTTTAGGGGATTAGAGGTCATTGTTTTATTATTTCTTATTCCATTACTTGCTTGATAGAAAAAATAACTATATATGAAAGGAAAATCAAATTGTTTAAATGTGTGAATTATAGATAAAAAATGTATTGTTTGAAATTTATTATACATTTCAACAATCAGATAATTTTCATTTTCATTCGGAGTCTATCAAATCAGACTTTTCGCCCACAAAGTTAATATGAAGTATAATTATATTAAAATAATCGTCGATTTTATTTTTGGACATCGTGATTTTTACATTGCTAAAAATCAAGGGGTTAAAAGTGGACATCCAATTATTTTTGGACATCCAAATAATATGCATAAAAAATGAATAAATATAGGCCGTTTTGAGCAGAAAATAATTCTGAAATTTAGAAAAATCAAAAAGGGAATTGAATTCAAAATTATGCTTTTTTTTAGATTATTTTTTATTGAAAATTGATGTTGCTTTTATCAAAAAACATAAATAATGTTAATACGACTGGTCGGAGTATTTTTATTCAAAAAAAAAGTTTTTATATTTGCCAACGCTTTGGTTAATTTGATTCAAAGCCATTGTTTACAGGTTGTTATCTCTTTCATAAAAATAATAATCAACAAAATTCTCAAAACCAATTAAACTTACTTACACATGAAAACACCTAATGGAACTGGTCACGAACAAAATGTAACCAACTTAGAATTACTGTTAACAATTTTTCCTACATTTGGCGAGGCCTACAATCCACCCCGTCCTGCACTTACAATTCCAGCACTCACCGACTTGCTGCAAAAGGGAAAATTAGAAATTAATGCCGTAAATGCCGCTGGAGTTGTATTCCAAAATGCAGGTGCTGCACGTGCAGTAGAATTTGACGATTTCGACAAATTAATTACACGCACTATCAATTCTTTGCGAATTACAGGTGTATCTTCTCAAACACTCGCGCAAGCCGAAGCCATCGTTCGCGATTTACGTGGAAAGCGTGCTTCCGGTCTCCTTTCGGAAGAAGAACTTGCAGCCGAAAAGGCGAAGGGAAATAATATAACTCAGGTAAAGGTTCACAAATCAACAATCGATAGTAAGATTGAAAACCTGGCTAAGTATGTGTTGTTTTTAGCTGCAGTTCCCGATTACAAACCAAACGAAGCCGAACTCAAAGTGGAAGGTTTGCAAGCAAAATTAGATGCCATTAAAGCAAAAAATACAGATGCAAAGACGGCGGAAGCAGCTTTGGAAGCAGCCCGTATTTCGCGCAACGCGCTTATGAATACCGACAACACGGGATTAGTCGATACAGCCAACGACGCAAAACTATATGTAAAATCAGCTTTTGGTGCCACAAGTCCCCAATACAAACAAATCAGTAGTATTGCTTTTATTAAAATAAAATAATTCACTATATACACTATCACTATTTTCCCAGAAACAAGCGCAATTCAAAAAATGAGTTGCGCTTGTTGTATTTAGTTATTTCCAGAGAAGAAATATCAATACATAGAACTCTGACAGCGATTGAAAACCTTGTCAGCAGTTGAGCAAAGAATGTATTTTTCGTACCCAAAGTTGTCAGAAGCCTACTTGGCTGAGTAATTTTACTACTTGACTTTGTCAGAAGCCAACTTGTTATAGGAATATTGTAACTTGGTTCAGTCAGAAGGCAACTTGTTATAGGAATATTGCAACTTGACTTTGTCAGAAAGCAACTTGTTATGGGAATATTGCAACTTGACTTTGTCAGAAGCCAACTTGTTATAGGAATATTGCAACTTGACTTTGTCAGAAGGCAACTTGTTATAGAAATTTTACAACTTGACTGAGTCAGAAGCCACCTTTGCTGAGTAATCTTTCTACAAAACAAGAGGATGACCAATGATCATCCTCTTGTTTTGTTTTTGTAATTGCCATTTTTACTTCTTATCAGTCACTTCCGTAATCGGACTGCCGATACATCCGCTTGGCATTTGTATGTGGAGCAATGCGGCCAGTGTTGCCGAGATGTCGGTCATTTGGGTGGTACGGGTTGTGTTGCCGTGAGGTATTTTCCAGCCCATAAAAATCAACGGGATATGTGTGTCGTACGGATTCCAAACGCTGTGGGTGCATCCTTTTTTGCAATATGCAGGCAGCCAACCGGGCAGGTTTACCATCAACACACTTCCGCTTCGTTGTTGGTTATAGCCGTTTATCATCATGTTTTTCAGGGGAGCGGGTATCGATGCTTCGGCTATTTTATCCTGATCCACGGCATACTGTATGCCGTCCTGATGCAGCAGGTAATTTATGGTGGCCGCTTTTATTTCGTCGGTGTTTAGTTTCAGACTGTCAATCCGGTTTTGGTTGTAGGTTACCTGAAAATTGTCGGTACCCAAAATCAGTTGTTTTGCTCCAAATTGTTTTTCGATGCTTCTTACAAGGCCACTTTCCAGGTCTTTTCCCAATAATCCGGCCGGCATTTTGTTTGCCCGCGAAAATCCTTCGGCATGAGCCGCTCCGTGGTCGGCTGTGAGGAACACAAGGTAGTTTCCTTTCCCTATTTTCTGATCGAGGTAGCTGAAAAATCCCGCCAAATCCCTGTCGAGCCGTAGATAAACATCTTCAATTTCGATGGCGTTTGGCCCGGTCATGTGTCCGCAATAATCGGTCGAAGCACAGTTGATTGTCAGAAAATCGCTTGTAGCTTCCTGTCCGAGCTGATAGCCTTCGATAGCCGCTTTGGCAAATTGCAGTGTCAGCGTGTTGCCAAAGGGCATTTGGCGCAACGAGCCGTGATCGAGCGCATACGCTTTCTGTGTGTCGAACGGAAAAATAGGTTTCGAAGCACCTTTCAGCATGCCTTCCCATTCCACATCGTCGGCTGTACTTTCTGTATATTGGTCGATAGGCAACAATGTATTCCAACCGTTTGCCAGTAATTTATCGATTGGTTTTGAGTTGTTGAAATCGTTTACCCAGGTCGGAAGTTGCGACATGTAGTACGAACTTGTGATAAATTTACCCGTTGCATCGTCAATCCAGAAAGCAGCGGTGGGATTATGCCCGGCAGGTAAAATGGCGGCGCGGTCTTTAAGCGAAACGCCCACTACTTTTGATTGAAAATTGGTAGCCAGACGCAGTTCGTCGGTAATGGTGGTTGCCAGCAAATTGCGTGGCGACATTTTCCCGGCTTTACTGTCGGAGCCAATAGTTTGTACGGTTGAATCGTCGGTGCAATAGGTCGATTTTCCGTTTTTGTGGTCTATCCAGTCGTTGCCGGCAATGCCGTGAATGGAAGGCACCGATCCAGTGAAAATGGTAGTATGTCCGATAGCCGTTACCGACGGAATGTAGTTTATTAGGGTGTTTTCGCACGAAAAGCCATCATTCAGCAAACGTTTGAAGCCTCCGGTTTCGTATTTGTCGTAATAGCGATACAAATAATCCCAGCGCATTTGGTCTACAACAATTCCCACAACCAGTTTGGGACGTTCGAGCTGCGTATTTTTAGTTTTATTTTTCTGAGCAAATAGCAATCCTGTTGTAAAAAGGAGCAAAATAGTAAGAGCAAAAATCTTTTTCATGAGCGGATAGTATTGATGTTGAAAATTTGAGTGCGAAGTTAGAAGAAATTGCACAACGCAGAAAGATTTTGTTCTTCTTTTCTGAAATATTCACGCAATTGTTACATTGTCAGGTAGAAAGTCAAAACAATTCCGCTAATTTAGTGGTTCAATAAACAAAACAAATACGTATGGATGCACTTTTTACGAAGCTCAATTACAAAGAAGGAAAAACGATTTATGTGATGAATCAACCGGAAGATTTTGAGTCGGTTCTTTCAACTATTCCCACCGAAATACCCGTAAAAAAAGAAGTTAGCTCTACCGATACGGTAGAATTTGTTCTTGTTTTCACAACAAGCAAAGCCGAAGTAGAAACATTTTCCCGGCAAATTGCTCCTGCGTTAAAAGGCGATGCAATATTTTGGCTGGCTTACCCCAAAGGCACTTCCAAAAAATATAAATGCGATTTTAATCGTGATACAAGTTGGCAATTGCTGGCTCTGTTTAATCTTTTGCCGGTAAGGCAGGTTGCAATCGACGATGATTGGAGCGCACTTCGTTTTCGTAAAGCCGAATTTATAAAGAATTTGACCCGAAAATAGTTTCAGAAGCCTGATTAGTTGTAATATCAAATTCATAAAGCCAGCACGTTTTGTGACTTTTTGTTTTTAAATATAAAATTGTTAATGAAACTGAGATGGCTTCCCTGAATTTTTCCTACCTTTGTCAATCAGTGATATTTAAATCAAAAAGTTATGTCCCGATTTCCTAAAAAGCAAAAAGAGCACATTGGACTATCTCCGTTTGCCCTTGTTTTTCAAGGCCAGAAAAAGACCGAAAAAATTCTTCTGCGCGCCATAGATTTCGATCTGGAAGATGTTCAGGAGTTAGAAGTTACATCGCCGGAACAATTATTGACCCTTAAAAAGTCGAAGAAACTTACCTGGCTTAACATCGATGGGTTGGATAATGTGACGTTGATGGAAAACCTTGCAAAGGTTTTTAAAATTGAAAATAATGTGCTTGCTGATGTCATGAATCCGGCAGTTCGCCCCAAAGCGCAGGAACTTGACAATGGAATTTTTCTGACTATCAAAATGTTTCAGTACAATGATGTTGATTTGACTGTAGAAAATCTGAGTATTATCATTACCGACAACACCCTCATATCGTTTCAGGAGCAACCGGGTCTGGTTTTTGAACCCATTCGCGAGCGCATTCGCAAACATAAAACCAAAATTCGCACTTCGGGTCCCGATTATCTTACGTTTGCCCTGTTGGACGTTGTTGTCGACAATTATATTTATATTCTTGGCATTCTGGGCGAAAAAATTGAAAGCCTTGAAGATAACATGACCAACGACCCTAATAAAGAACTGTTGGAGAACCTGAATGTCTACAAACGAGAGTTGAATTTTCTGCGTAAGCATATAAAGCCGGCAAAGGAAATGATTATGAATCTCGTAAAAATGGAATCGGAATATATTCACGATGAGAACAAGATTCATTTCAGGGAGTTGCAGGATAATATAAATGAAGCCTCCGAACTTTCTGATAGTTACCGCGAAATTCTGTATGATCAATTGAATATGTATCATTCAGCTATGAGCACAAAACTGAATGATATCATGCGTATTCTGACGGTTTTTTCGGTTATATTTATACCACTAACCTTCATCGTAGGCGTTTACGGAACTAATTTTGAAAATTTGCCCGAAGTTCATTGGCGACATGGTTATTTCTTAATGTGGGGCGTTATGCTACTGACAACGATTTCTATGCTTTGGTTTTTCCGACGTAAAAAATGGTTTTAATGAAAGAAAATTTGTTGAAAAATGAATGGTGAACCTGTTACTATTGATTTTTTCTATAGGTTGTTTTATGTTTTTAAGCAGAAATAGCTGAACGAATCTGCTCTTAATTTGTTTATAAAAGACGTTTAGATAGTATATCATTCGTATAATACGTATTTTAATGGAAGAAGAAATTAAAAAGACTGCAAAAAAGAACACGGTCGAAAATCAGATTTTGGTTATTTTTGGCTCAAATGGTGATTTGGCAAAACGCAAGTTATTGCCGGCCATTTTTCAACTTTATCTTGATAATTTGCTGCCCGAACGTTTTGCTGTAGTTGGTGCCGGAAGTCAGGAAAAAACCGAGGAAGTAAACCGCGAAGATGTGCGCAATTCAATGCTTGAATTTGCGAAAACCGGAGCAACCGAAAAACCCGAAAAACTTCAGGAGTTTTTGGAACATGTTTATTACCAGAAGGTAAATAATCAGACCGAAGAAGATTTTGGCAAGTTCAAAAAGTATATCGACAAGTTGTCCAAAAAGCTTGATGTACCTCAAAATATAATATACTACTTCTCCATTCCTCCATTTTTGTATGAAGTGGTAGCTGCCCATTTGATAAAATTTGGCTTGAATACCGAAGAGAACGGCTGGAAACGAATTATTGTAGAAAAACCTTTCGGTTACAGTTACGACACAGCCATTGATTTGGACAAAAAGCTGCGCAGCGGTTTCAACGAAGATCAAATTTACCGTATCGACCATTATTTGGGCAAGGAAACTGTCCAAAACATAATGGTTACACGTTTCTCGAACGGCTTTTTCGAACCTATATGGAATCGGAAATACGTTGATAGAGTGGAAATTACAGCAGCCGAAAAAATTGGCGTTGGCGGTCGTGGAGGATATTACGATACTTCCGGTGCCATGCGCGATATGATCCAAAACCACTTATTGCAAGTGCTGGCTGTAGTAGCTATGGAGCCACCGGCAATTTTCGATTCGGAATCTATCCGTAACGAAAGTGTGAAGGTTTTGCAGGCTTTGCGTCCGATTAAATCAAACGAAGTGGCTGAAAATGTGGTTCGTGGACAATATATTGAAACCCTTGTTGACGAAAATATTCAGAAAGGGTATCGTCAGGAAAAAGGTGTTGCACCAAGCTCCAAAACCGAAACATTTGTAGCTATGCGTGTCTTCGTCGACAACTGGCGCTGGGGCGACGTTCCGTTTTATATTCGTACCGGAAAACAATTACCCGACCGTGTTACCGAAGTGGTTATTCACCTGAAACCGGCTCCACATCAGCTTTTCAAACAACGATGTGTGGCTCAATCGACCAATATGATCATCCTTCGTATTCACCCCGATGCAGGTGTGGCTGTTGATTTTGGTATGAAAATTCCGGGAGCAGGTTACAAAGTGCAGAATGTGAATATGGCTTTCCATTATTCCGATTTGGCATCAAACAAAATCTCCGAAGCCTATGAACGTTTATTGTTAGACTGTATGATTGGCGATTCTACGCTC
>Ga0302215_10001786_pt1 | contig 15115 bp, 16 predicted proteins | sample II_Fen_N3_1_FD_194580 | JGI IMG/M metagenome (GOLD analysis project Ga0302215, IMG submission 194580) | Peat permafrost microbial communities from Stordalen Mire near Abisko, Sweden - II_Fen_N3_1 | ecosystem: Environmental > Terrestrial > Soil > Wetlands > Permafrost | place: Sweden: Abisko...
TATAGTCTAAGTCTCTGATATGTCTATTGCTATCCATTAAGTGTCTGCTCATAACCCTAGTATTAATTATTCCTTTGCACGAAACAATTGCAAAGGATAAAAAAGAAAGTATTATGAGTAAAAGTACATTTAAGATTCTCTTCTACCTAAGAAAGAATCAAGTAAACAAAGATGGTAAAGCAAGCATTATGATCCGCTTATCAGTAAATGGTGAAGTATCCCAGTTCAGTTCAAAGCTGGAAATAGAGCCAAAGCTCTGGGATACAAAATTTGGAAAAGCTGCAGGAAACAGTATGAACGCCCGCCAATTCAACAACCTATTGGATGACATTCGCACGTCCTTAAGAAATCATTATCATGAGATTGAAAACCACGAGGCGTATGTGAATGCGGAAAAAGTACGGAATGCTTTTTTAGGTTACTCAATCAGACAAAACACTCTTTTAGAACTTTTCAGGAGTCATAACGAAGATGCCCGCAAATTGATAGGTATTAGTAAAACTGAAGCCACCTTGTCTAAATACGACCGGGCTTGCCGTCGCCTTGAAGAGTATCTAAAAGCTCAATACAAAGTCACGGATATAGCCTTAAAAGAAATCGACCATAAGTTTGTAACCGGTTTTGAGACTTATTTACGTACCGTTAGCAAATGCAATGAAAACACTACGGCTAAGTTTATACAAACCTTCCGTATGATCATAATTGTTGCAAAAAATAACGGTTGGATATTCAAAGATCCATTTTCCAATTACAAAATAAGATTAAAACGGGTAGATAGAGGTTATCTGACAGACTTGGAGATACAACAAATCATAGAGAATAAATTTGTTTCCAGCCGTTTGGAACATGTGCGCGATGTCTTTATTTTTTCTTGCTTTACATTTGTTGCACTTAATCAAAACAATCTATCCATCAACTAATTATACGGCCACATGCCGTCGATAGGTAATGATTTAGAAACCATCTGCCTACCTTATTCTGACTTGGTTTTCATCGTCTCAAATGAATGTCGCAAAGATATTAAATTTAAAGGAAACAACAACAAAAGCATAGCCATTTTTCTTCTAAGACCTCTGTTACCTTCGTCAATATTACTCAGATTTCTCCTACGAAATATAAGCAAGTTAAAAAAATACAGTTTAAACATCGCTAGAGACAATATACTGTTTTGTCAGAAAATGTCGTTTTTTTAAGCCTTAAACACTCTCTTTCTCTTCACACAAAGCGTAAACCATCTTCCATTTTTTTCATCATATTTGTGTTGATAATAGATTGGATGGTGGTAACTCACATTATATTGCACAAAGTGCCAAACACGTTTACAAATAATGAAAAGCGATGAATGCCCCTCATACAAAGGGGCTGGGGTTTTCATTTTTTGTAATCCTTTGTCCCCTATTAGTCAAAAGCGGTTCGAAAAAACCTACCTGTAATAACACGAGATTTTAACCGAAAGGCTTTTGCGGGGCATTAAAGTCAAAATGGCACATTTCTTATTTCTATTTTTTAAAACTATTCATCGCTTGCGATTTTGGAAAATAGAAATAAGATATGTGTTCCGCTCTGCCTATTTGAGAAATGGTTTTGATAAGCTATTTGGTTATCAATATCATTTATAGGTGATATTGGAGGATTGCTCAGGAACCCTTCTATGTAGTCTCTTGAGGTTCTTTATCATCGCATAGTGCAAAACGATATAATGCAACCCGATTAGAAAGCTTAAAAAAATGTAGGATAGACGAGAATTTCGGGTTGGTGGCAACTTGTGGCATTTGAATGGTAGCTTGTGGCTCTTTTACCATTTGTAGATCAATGTATAAAAAATTTACTTTTGTCCTCCAAGCGACAAGGCACATTATTGATGCTTGACCCGCAGTGAATAGTGACTAACAAGCAATCTGTCCGAAGGCAGATTTTTATGTTCTCAAAAACACAGCATGGTATCTTTTGAACCGCTCGAAATAGATTCGGTAAAAGCTTCTTGCCCTTTCAGGTGGATTGCTTATTTCAACCCTGCAGTGGCATTTGAATGATGGGCTTTGTGTCGTGATACCACTAAAATCCATGTAATATGAATGAAGAAAAAAAAAGTAAGCAGGGACGCAACCCCAAGGATGATCCGGCTGTATTTCGTTATACGGTACGCTTTACTGCCGAAGAGCATGCTCGTTTTCTTACGATGTACGAGCAGGCTGGCGTATATGCCAAGGCTATTTTTATCAAAGCCCGGGTATTTAATGAGGAATTTAAAGTGATGAAAGTGGATAAAGCGTTGGTTGATTATTATACACAACTTTCTGCGTTTCACGCTCAATTCCGTGCCGTCGGGGTGAACTACAACCAAACGGTGAAGGAATTAAAGAGCCATTTTTCTGAGAAAAAGGCGATGGCTTTGCTTTATAAATTGGAAAAACAAACGGTAGAACTTGCGGCTTTAAGCCGTCAAATTATTTCACTCACTCAGGAATTTCAACAGCAATGGTCGCAAAAATCAGTATAGGTAGTTCTCTTTATGGAGCATTGGCTTACCATGGAGAGAAGATAAATCAGGAGAAAGGCAAACTGCTTGTTAAAAGTGCTGATTTCTTCGAAATGCCGAAGCCCTCTCACATGTCACCAGAGCACTCCCATGAAATGACAAAGCACTGTCACGTCTTGCACCACATGAAAAGGTATCATGACCATATGAAAAGCTATCGTACAACACATGACAAAAAGCATGCACCTACCGAATGAGTGTTTTTCTGCACTCGAAAAGATATCATAATATTCTGCATAACCCCAAAAAGTGAGAGGGGGTACGACTTAAAGTCGCGCCCCCACTAATAGATACCGTAAAGAAAAAAATCTATTCGTAACGTAGTGCATCAATAGGATCCATTTGAGAGGCTTTTTTAGCCGGATACCAACCAAAGAATATACCAATCAACGTACAAACTAAAAAGGATAAGATTACCGAATAGGGTTCAATGGAAATGGGCCAGGAAATAGCCAGTTTAACTAGAAATGAAACACCTATTCCGAAAATTACACCTATAATTCCACCCGTAAAGCTGATAAGTATGGCTTCAATCATAAACTGAGCCAGAATATCTTTTCCTTTGGCACCAATGGCCATGCGCAACCCAATTTCACGGGTACGTTCGGTAACGGATACATACATGATATTCATGATTCCGATGCCACCAACTAACAATGAAATGCCAGCAATACAAGCCAATAATATCGTCAAGATATCGGTGGTGGATGTGAGCATGGAGCTTAGTTCCTTTTGTGAGCGGACATTAAAATCGTCAGAATCACTGACTTTTAATTTGTGATTTGTTCGCAACATTGTTTCAATTTCGTCGGTGGCTTTATCCGTCACATCTTCCGAGAGTGCCGAAGTAAAAATTCCCTGAATGTAGGTAATAGCCAATACTCTTTTCTGAATGGTGGTATAAGGTGCCAGCACAATATTGTCCTGATCCATTCCCATCGAATTATACCCTTTTTCTTTCAGTGTTCCAATAATGGTAAACGGTATTTTATTAAATCGAATTACTTTCCCGAAGGGATCATCCCCATTGGGAAATAAATTTTTAACAATAGTTTTACCCACTAGACACACTTTGGCAGCACTTGCCACCTGTTGTTTCGAAAATACATTTCCTTCATCGACCGTGAGTTTGCGAATGTCGAGGTATTCGGGTGTAACGCCCGATATACTTGCCGGATAATTATTGCCACCATATATAAATTGTCCGCTACTGCTCACCGATGGAGAAACGGATGCAAGATACGTGGTTTTATCGCGGAGCGCATAATAATCTTCCAGTTTCAGCGACTGCATATCGCTACTACTTTGACGTACACCTCCCATCATACCTACACCCGGTTGAATCATAATCATGTTTGAACCCATACCTGAAATCTGGGACTGGATGCTTTTTTTCGATCCCTGACCTATTGCTAACATGGTAATAACCGAAGCCACACCAATGATTATGCCCAACATGGTAAGGAAAGCTCTCATCTTATTATTGTTGAGTGCCCGAAGCGATATTTTTATTAGATTCGTTATGTTCATGACGTTTCTTTTGTTTGGCTAACTTTTCCAATGGTTTAAAACGTTGGAAAAATTACTGAAAAATTTTAATCCTCTTGTTTAGGTAGCGCATCCAACATTTTCATGGCCGATTCAATATGTCCGTTTGGTTCATCTTTGATGACTTTCCCATCGCGCAATATAATGTTGCGGCTTGTAAAAGCAGCCAGCTCGGGATTATGTGTTACAAAAATGATTGTTCTGCCCTTTTCGTGTAATTCCTGAAACAACACCATAATTTCGTAAGCCGTCCGTGTATCGAGGTTACCGGTGGCTTCGTCGGCCAGTATGAGAACCGGATCGTTTACCAAAGCACGTGCAATGGCTACGCGTTGCATTTGTCCACCTGACATTTGATTCGATTTATGATATAATCGGTCGCTCAATCCAACAGCATCAAGTGCTTTAATGGCTTTATCGCGTCGTTCTTTGCCAGTGAATACAGGGTTGTATTGAAGTGGCAATTCTACGTTTTCAACTGCAGTAGTTTTTGGCAGAAGATTGTATGATTGAAATACGAAACCTATTTTCGTGTTACGTAGCGTTGAACGTTCATTTTTATTCATGCTGCTAACAGCTACATTGTCCAGAAAATATTCTCCTTCAGAAGGAGTGTCAAGGCAACCAAGCAAGTTTAGGAGCGTTGATTTTCCCGAACCGCTCGATCCCATTATGCTTACAAACTCTCCTTCGTTGATGGAAAATGAAATACCTCGCAAGGCATGTACTACTTCATCTCCTACCAGAAAGTTACGTTTAATATCTTCTAATCGTATGATGGACTTATTCATATTGTTTATTTTTTAGCTCCAGCTTGACCTTTTTTTCCTTTTAAACTTGGCATAAATGGACTTTTCTCGGTGGAAGTATTTGATGTATCATCTGCCAATGATTTTTGATCAAGCACAACCGTTTCACTTGTGGTCAAACCGGAGATGATTTCAGTATTGGTTGTATCAACATCGCCAATAACAACTTTCTTGTTTCGGATGGTTTGACCTTCCTGTACCCAGATAATACGTTCATTCTCTTTCAATTTTCTCGATATTTCCTTGTCTTCCGAAAAGTTAAATTTAATAGTCTTGAGTGTTTCAATATTTGGCTTAAAACTGAATACTTTGTTAGGTAATGTTTGTACATCACTTTTTTCAACAGTATATACGGTAATATTGGCCGTAAGTCCCGGTTTAAGTTTCAAGTTTTGATTCGGAGCATTTACAATCACCTGGTAAGTTACAACATTTGCTGTTGTGGTTGGACTCAAACGCACCTGTGTCACGTCACCTTCGAACAAATCTGCAGAATAGGCATCCACCGAGAACGTTACCCGTTGCCCTTGTTTTACAGTACCTATATCGGCTTCATCTACATTTGCCACGACCTGCATTTTAGTCAAATCTTTAGCAATCGTAAACAGCGTAGGTGTGCTAAACGAAGCTGCAACGGTTTGTCCTTCTTCCACTGCCCGTGAGATAACAACACCGTCGATGGGTGAATGAATAGTGGCGTAATCCAAATTGGTCTGTGACTTCTTCAAATTAGACTGATTCAGTTTGTAGGTTGAGACGGCTAATTCATAATTGTATTTAGCCGTCTCAAAGTCAATGTCGCTGATTAAACTTTTAGAGTGCAAATCGTTGGACCGATCGAAATTCTTCTGTTGAAAATCATATTGAGTTTTGCTGGAATTCAGATTCAGTAATTGCGAATTATAATCTGATTGCAAATTGGTTTTATCCAGTTCGGCTAGTATTTGTCCTTTCTTTACCACCGAATTGAAATCCACATAAATCTTGGAAATAATCCCTGAAACCTGTGTACCTACCGTAATTTCAATGATTGGAGCTATCGTGCCGGTAGCTGTTACAGTTGTTGTGATTTTGTTGACCGATAATTTTGTAGTATCCAACCGGTAAGCATCTTTAGAAGAAGCTTTCAGAATAAAGTATAAGCCAATGGCTACTGCAACTACACTTATCACCACGATGATAGTGATCTTGTTCTTTTTCATTTGATTCTTTTATTTTATTTTATTTCTAATGGAATATCCTGATATAAATTCAGCATTTGTACATTCATTATACTTAAGTATTTTGCCTGAAGCATACCTTGTTTTGCTACCAGCAAATTATTCTTCTCGGTGAGAAGTTCCAGGGTATTTTTCAATCCCAGATTAAATTGTTGTTCTATCAAATCGTAACTGGTCTGCAATGCTTTTACTTTTTCGATAGCTGCCACATACTGACTTTGTGCCGAAAGGGCATCCTGATAAGATGTTTCTATGCTGGTAAGGAGATTTTTTTCAGCATCACGCAAGTTCAATTGAGCTGTTTGTTCGGATAATCTGTTGATTTCAACCGTTGATTTTGTGGTACGATTCGTGAATATTGGAATACTGACTGAAATTCCTATTTCTTCATTCAATCCATCCTGTAATTGTCGATTAAAAGTATAACCCGACAAGGTTGAATGATTTGTTCCTGCACTAGCATTCAGATTTATCTTTGGGAAATATCCGCTTATTGCTTTTTCAGTTTCCAATCCGGCAACCTGAATACTCAGTTTACTACTTTTCAGTTGTGGCATAATGCTTAGCGATGTTTCATAAATACTTTGTAAAGTGGGCAATGGCTTTAGTATGTCTATTTCATTCAGAGTCGGAACTTCAATAACGAGTTGATCAGTAACAGTCAATTCCAGCAATTGTTTTAAGGTCAGTTTTTGAGTTTCAAGTGCATTCTTTGCCACCACCAACAAGTATTTGTCCGAACTATATTGCGATTGCAATTTAGCCAAATCTACTTTCGAGATGCTTCCGGCTTTCAATAGATTAGTTCCCCTGTCAAATTGAAATTTGGAAACTTCCACTGTGGCACTGTCAATATTGATTGATTCGGCAGCATAAAGAATCTGCACGTAAGTCTGAAGAATAGAAAATTGAATGCTTTTCTGTGAATATTGTACATTGAATTGTCCCACCTGTTCCAGCAATTGTTGCTGGCGAATGTTTTTCACCGTTTTTCCAGCATCAAATAGTAATAAAGAACTTGTTATTCCATAATTACCTGAATAGGAGTTGGCAGCACCACCGCCAACCAAAAGCGGAGTGTTCGAAAAATTCTGGCTGATAGTTCCATAGAGATTTGGCAATAATTGTGCTTTGGCCTGTTTGGTAGTTACTAAGCTTTGTTTGAGAATAACCTGACTTTTATAAATCTGAATATTGTTTTTCAGCGCATAATTAATGCAATTGGTCAAATTCCATTGCACAGGCTTTTCTTGTGCCGAAAGCGAAGTATTGATGATTACCATCAGGCTGATAAGGAAAACTTTTATTTTCATCATTCGTACATTATTAATAACCTGCAAATTTACACCTACAGCATGCTGAGAATGTTACACTTTTATTTTGAAAACTTACATCATTCATACCTTTATAAAGAAAAATTGATTGAATTCTAATTGATTGCAAACTCAACATTTTAATTAAATTGACCTGTGTATAATTCAAAATATCGTCCTTTCAGTGCCAAAAGTGTTTCGTGGTTTCCCCGTTCAATGATTTCTCCATGTTCCATTACCAGTATTTCATCAGCATTCCTAACGGTTGACAGTCGGTGTGCAATTACAAAGCTGGTTCGTCCCTGCATTAACTGATCAATTCCTTTCTGGATGATTTCTTCGGTACGGGTATCAATGGAGCTTGTTGCTTCATCAAGAATGAGAATGGAAGGTTTTGCAACTGTTGCCCGCGAAATATTTAATAACTGTCTTTGTCCCTGACTTAAATTGCCACCATCGTTTTCCAATATTGTCTGATACCCTTTGGGCATACGTTTAATGAAAGAATGGGCGCCCGCCAGAGTGGAGGCCGTTACAACTTCTTCATCTGTTGCTTCCAATCTGCCATACCGGATATTTTCTATTACTGTTCCGGTGAAAAGATGTGTATCCTGCAAGACAATTGCCATTGAATGCCGCAGGTTGCTTCGCTGCATTTGTTTTATATCGGTTCCATCAATGGTAATAAGTCCGGATTGTATATCATAAAACCTTGGAAGCAGGTTCATAATCGTTGTTTTGCCGGCACCGGTTGTGCCAACAAAAGCAATTTTCTGACCAGCTTTGACATTCAGTGATATATTTTTCAATATCACCTTGTCAGCATCATAGGCGAATGTGACATCTTTAAAAACCACATTACCATTGACATGGACTAGTGCCACTGCATCCACCGGATCTGCCCTTTCTGGAGTCTGATCCATGATCTGGAAAATACGTTCAGCCCCGGCCAGTGCAGATTGCATGCTATTATACTGATTTGAAATTTCAGTTACCGGACGTCCAAACTGTTTGGAGTATTGAAGAAATGCAGCAAGTCCGCCCAGGTCCAACCCTTTGAAAATTGCAAGCAAGCCACCCAATGTAGCGGTTAATGCAAAATTAAGGGTATTCAAATTCTGTATAACCGGCATCATGATACCAGAATACAATTGTGCCTTGGTTGCTTTATCTCGCAAGTCATCATTGATGGTTTCAAATTCAGCCTCTGCGCTTGCTTCGTAACAAAACACCTTTACTACCTTTTGTCCGGTAATCATTTCCTCCACATAGCCATTTACCGCTCCCAGCGATACCTGTTGGGATGTAAAATAACCTTTACTTTTCTTAATGATCGTCGATGCAGTCCAAAGCATTATCGGGACAATGACGAGCGTAACCAAAGTAAGCATGGGGCTTATATAAACCATTAAAATAAATACCCCAAGTAGGGTGGCGGCACTGGTAAATAGTTGTAAAATACTGGTATTTAATGCTTCGCTTACATTGTCAACATCGTTGGTAAACCTGCTCATCAGGTCTCCGCGGCTATTGTTGTCAAAAAATTTAAGCGGCAATGTCTGTAATTTGCTAAACAGGTCGGTTCTGATTACTGCTACTGTTTGTTGTGCTACTTTTATCATCAGTCGGTTTTGAAAAACGGATGCAATTCCTCCAATTATGTAGATACTCGCTAACAGGAGTATCATGTGAATTAATCCGGGTATATTGTGAGGAATAATATAGTTGTTGATGATGGGACGCAATAGATAAGAAGCTCCCAAGCTTGAACCGGTATTGATGGCAAGCAGAACAAATACCAATATCAATAATGATTTTTGTTGTTTCAGATAATCCCATAAACGAACGATTACCTGTTTGGCATTTTTAGGTTTTTCGGTAGAAATTGATCCATGCCTTCCGGGTAATCCAACCGGAGACAGCTTTTTATTGGTGTTTTTTGTTTCACTTATCATAGGACAGCTATTTTTATCTGTTGTGAATTATAGATGTCCTGATACACTGTGCTGGATTTTATCAATTCATTATGAGTGCCGATGCCAATGATCGCACCATCATCCAACAAAATAATTCTACTGGCCGATTGTATGGAACTAATGCGCTGTGCAATAATAAAAATGGTAGTGCCACTGAGATGCGCTTTGAACGATTCCCATATTTTCTTTTCAGTTGCAGTATCTACCGCACTGGTACTGTCATCCAAAATAAGAATAGCCGGTTTATTTAAGATAGCCCTTGCAATGCAAAGCCGTTGCTTTTGGCCACCGGAGATATTTACTCCCATTTGTCCCAATACCGAATTGTATTGATAGGGGAAGGACATAATAAAATCGTGAGCCTGCGAATCTTTGGCTGCCGCAATAATGTCTTCGTCTGAGGCTGAAGGATTACCCCATTTTAAATTTTGTTTAATGGTGCCTGAAAACAATTCATTTTGCTGCATTACCAGCCTTATTTGTGAGCGAAGGTTTTGTAAAGTGTAGTCCCGCACATCAACATCATCTACCAATACACGGCCTTTACTGACATCATACAGCCTTGGTATTAATTGAACTAATGTGCTTTTTGCAGCACCGGTTGCGCCTATGATGGCAATGGTTTCGCCGGGCATTACCGTGAGGTTAATGTTTCTTAAAACGTATTCGCTACTGTCTGAATGGTATTTGAAAAATACATTTTCAAACTGTACCTTCCCCTTTTTTATGATTAAGTTATCATTAATGGTTTCTGGCGTATCCGTAATATCTGATTCTGTATTTAGTACCTCAAGTATTCGTTCAGAAGATGCTCCGGCTCTTGCCAACATCATAATCGTCATGGAAAGCATCATCAGCGACATCAATATCTGCGTCATGTAAGTGATGAAGGACATCAATTGACCAACCTTAAATGAACCTGCCATAATTTTATTTCCGCCAAACCAGATGATGGCAACAATAGAAAGACCCATCACCAATTGCATTACCGGCATAATCAATATCACGATACCAGAAGCTTTTATTGACACCGCTCTGAGTGCTTCATTGCTGATAGCAAATTTCTTTTTTTCAAAATCTTCCCGTACAAATGACTTTACCACCCTGATGTTCAATAAATTTTCCTGGATTACCACATTCACTTGATCCAACTTTTGTTGCACTTTCTCAAAATAAGGAAGCCCGAAGCGTAGAATTATATAGATGATGATTGACAATAAAGGAATGGCCACAGCTATGATGAATGTAAGTGCGGCATTAATACGAACAGCAATCACAACGGCGAACAATAGCATCAACGGAGCCCGTATCATTAACTTCAGCGACATCATTATCACTTCCTGCAAAATATTCACATCATTGGTAAGCCTTGTAACCAGAGAGGCTGAACTTAATTTGTCAATGTTGGAGAAAGAGAACTGCTGAATTTTATTGAACATACCTTTTCTGAGTTCAGCGGCAAAACCAACCGAAATATGTGCGGCGTAATACGTATTGCCAACATTGCCGGCAATGGCAATTAATGATAAAAACACCATCAATCCACCCGTGTAAAGTATATAAGTCATGTCCTTTTTCCCTATACCGTCATCAACAATTTTCGACATTAATTCGGGTTGCACAATTTCGCAGATAACATCAATAATCACAAGTAATGGTGACAGTATCAGTGCTTTCTTGTAATTGTTAAAAAAAAGGAAATACTCTTTCATTTTAAGGTATGTATTTTATCCATGTTGTTCTCACTTAAAACCTGAATTTCTTTTAGTTGCTTGTTTAATCTTGTAAGTTTGATCTCAGAAGTAATGGAAATAATATAATGACGTATTCTCCACACAATTGCCTTCTATCTATGGGAAGGATAGATAGGCTGAGTTATATATTGGCTTAAGCCAAATTGTATTTTAAATTTTGATAAAATATTGTGAATATTAACTATATGTGAAGCCCAATAAATGAAAAAAATTGAAATAAATTCACTTCCAACATAAAATTCATAACACCACATTCTATCTATCCTACTATTAACTCTTAAATAATATGAATTTTAAGCTTTTGAATGGGTGCTTTGTTTTATTCTTGTAAGTGTTACACAATTAAAGAAACGAGTTGTATTATTTATATTTTATAAGAATGAGTACTCAAATATTAACTTACTGCTTTTGCCAAAAGAAATGCTGCTGTTGCAGCAATTACACCTGTAACCGCTACTTTTATAGTTCCCTTTAAAAGTGGTTGCCCTGTCATTTTACTTTTAAAATAGCCAAATATAATCAACGCCATAATGGTAACAATACATGATATATTGAAGCCCGTTTTACTATTATTGGCAACGATATAAGGAAATAAAGGAATGAATCCTCCCACCAAATATGAAAGAGAAATAGTGCCAGAACTTATTGTAGCTCGATTCTTTTCAGGTCTCTCCATATTTAATTCAAGTTTCATCATAAGGTCTGACCAATGATCTTTATTTTTGCTAACCTCCAAAGCCACTTGTTTGCTTAATGGTATTGATACTCCCATTTCTATGAATATGTCTTCAACCTCTTTTAATTCAGTCTGTGGTACACTTTCAATTTCCGTATATTCCCTTTTTAATTCAGTATCGTAATGCTCTACTTCAGACTGAGCTGCCAAGAAACCACCAAGTCCCATAGAAATACAACCTGCCGTTATTTCTGCTAAACCTGAGACTATAATGAGATGATTTGTATTAAGCACTCCGCTTAATCCAGCAGTAAGTGCAAATGGAACGGTTAATCCGTCAGACATGCCAATGATAATGTCCTTAACCAAAGTGGTGTTTTTATTATGAAGCTCCTTCATGATTTTTCATTTGACGTGATCTAATAATTTTGTGATGTTACAATCTATTTGTGATGTTACAATCTAATTATAGCTTAATCAGAACCCAACCCGATTCGAGTTTAGTTACATACGTGCTTATGGATTCTGTATGAACATGTTTCATGATCATTCCAATAGTTTGCAAGTATTCGCCTATAATCGGTGAGGGGACTTCTTTGCCCAGATCAGAGGGAACAGGGTCGGAGAGGGCTTCACCATTAGTGATATCGAATTGTGCACAGTGCATGGGGCAGGTGAGATATATGCCATCAAGTGTTCCCATATCAAGAGGAGCATTCATATGGCCGCAACGTCGCTGTAGAGCATAGTATTTTCCATCGGAGTTGCATATAACGATCTCGTTTCCTTCTATTTCAACGGCTTTCATTCCACCTGCTGCGATTTCGTCGGCACGTATCGCTTTACTAAATTTTTCATTCATGGTTTAACTCCTTTGGTGGTAGTTGCGGCAGTTTATCCGGATCAAGAACATCTTTATGCACGAATAGCCCGCACCAACAGCGTTTAATTTCATCAAAATGTTTTCGGTGAAAAGGAATACACGGACATACAATCTGCATATCCCGCACTCGGTCATTTCGCAATGGCTGGCAAGGACAGAAAGGGATTCCGTGCCTTCCTTCCAGTATTACTTCCTGTTCGAGTAGAAAATTCATTATTTCCTCATCGGGTGTAAATTTGAAGCCTAAAGGTCCAACCACTTTTTCGAAGAAATAATGCAAGGACTTCTTCCTTGATTCAATATTGACTTTGCACTGGCTCATAATCCGAGTGCATTAGAATAGCGTTCGGGTTGGTAACCCACAATGACTTCATCGTTGATTTTGACATACGGAAAGCCGGTTGCTCCTGCTGCATCCAGTTCTTGTGAGATTCTCCTTTGAGTTGTTTCGTCGGTCATATCATAGTCGATATAAGAGAATGGAATATTACGCTCGGTAAAGAAATTCTTTGTCTTTCTACACCATGGGCAGGTTGAAAGTGTATATACAGTAATTTTTTTCATGACTATTTCCTCCGTTTTATTCGTTTGTTATTGTGAAAATTTAGTATCTGTTTTAGTTGAGTTGGATGAATAACTTACCATCTTCGGATTTTGCAGCATAAATCGCCAGACTAAGTTCAGGTGCATCCATGAACTGACCTGTTCGGATATCGAACCGCCAGTCGTGGCATGGACAAGTAATAATATAACCATCTAGTTTTCCGGTGAACAGCGGACATGCCATGTGTAAACATTTGCCCGACATGGCATATACAAAACCATCCACACGTGCCAATAGGATATTTACTCCCATTGGGTAGGATGGCATTATATGACTTTCCAGCAATTCTTTGTCATCCAAAACATATGTCCAGTTTATCCCTTTCATGGTCATAGTTTATTCACTTGTTTTACCATCAAATTTTTCAGTCATTTTCTCGGCATCTTCTTTTGTATTCCTGATGGTGCCTTCCTTATGGTTAGGTGGACCATAAATGGTGTACATTTTTAATTCGTTGGTGCCTTCATTGATAACATTATGCCAGGCACCTGCTGGTACCACAATTACGTCACCCGCTTTTATCTTGTATTCATTTTTATCAATGACACATTTACCCGATCCACTTTCAAATCTGAAAAACTGATCGTTGCCCGGATGAACTTCATCTCCAATATCTTCGCCTACTTTAAGGGTCATGAGTACTAGTTGAAGATGTTTACCGGTATATAACACTTTTCGGAAATTTTCATTTTCCAATGTGTCTTTTTCAATGTTGCTTTTAAATCCCTTCATTATTTTTTCTCCTATTCTTCATTATTATTTTTTCTCATTAAGCGTACTCAATAGTAATCTGGCTGCCTCTGCCGATGATGCCGGATTTTGTCCGGTGATTAATAATCCATCTTTTTTTACATACGAACTCCAATCAGTTCCTTTGCTGTATTTTGCACCCAGCTTTTGTAATTCGTCTTCAAGCAGAAAAGGAACTATTTTGGTTAAACCAACAGCTTCTTCTTCAGTATCCGAAAAGCCGGTTAGTTCTTTATTTTTCACTATATGTTCACCATCTTTATCTTTTACTTTTATCAAAGCAGCAGGAGCGTGACATACAAATGCGATTGGTTTTTGATGATTGTAAAAATCCTCGATTAAATTTATGGAGTTTTCGTCGTTTGCCAGATCCCACAATGGACCATGACCTCCCGGATAAAAAACTGCATCATAATCTGTTTGATTGACTTCGCTTAGTTTGACGGAATGAGCAACTTTATCTATTGCTTCATTATCGTTGTAAAATCTTTCGGTGGCTGGTGTTTGCGCATCAGGTGATTCACTTTTAGGGTCAACAGGTGGTTGTCCGCCTTTTGGAGATGCTATTGTCAATTCAATACCTGCATCGGCTAAGACAAAATAAGGTGCTGCAAACTCTTCAACCCAGAAACCTGTTTTCTTACCGGTAGTTCCCAAATCACTGTGGGAGGTTAATACAATTAATACTTTCATCTTATCTGAATTTATTGTAATTACATTGAATATTAGTTGATTGCAAACTCAACATTTGATTTTAGTTCTATTTCATTTCCAACCCCTGTTGCAAGAGGTTCGCCACCAATCCCGAAATCGAGACGATTCAATTTACCTGATATTGTAAAACCTAAAGAATACTTTTTTGAGAATGGGTTTTGGCCTTTCCCATTGAATACTACATTAAATTCAATTGACTTTGTAATACCATGTATGGTAATGTTGCCTTTAAGTTTATAAGTATTACCAATCAATTTTTTGAATGAAACACTTTTAAAAGTCATAGTCGGATATTTTTCTGCATCAAACCATTGGGAGCTTTTTAGATC
>Ga0302215_10001787_pt1 | contig 15115 bp, 7 predicted proteins | sample II_Fen_N3_1_FD_194580 | JGI IMG/M metagenome (GOLD analysis project Ga0302215, IMG submission 194580) | Peat permafrost microbial communities from Stordalen Mire near Abisko, Sweden - II_Fen_N3_1 | ecosystem: Environmental > Terrestrial > Soil > Wetlands > Permafrost | place: Sweden: Abisko...
TGTTCAGCTTTATCTAATACATTCAGAGTATCACGCAACTTATCGAGTATTTCATTGAGTTTATCAAGATGAGATACTATTTGCTTCTGGATGGGGAGAGGGGGAACGGGGATGAGGATATTATCAAGATCTTCGTTCTTTATATTGTTTATATTGGCACCTCTTGCTTTTTCGAATATTTGTTTTTTATATATATTGCTTTGAAAAAAGTGACCTACATATTGATTATTTATATTAATCGGTCTAACTACTTTACAAAATGCCCCAAAACAAGCATCTAGAGCAGCTTTACATTGAGCAGCTTTACCAACGAGGTTTTTACTTCCGCTTGATGCACATATTAAAATATCACCAGATTTTAGATATTGCTTGTCATTTACTTTTCTACGATCAACATACTGAACATCATCAAAAGTTATTGTATCTTGAATATTATTAGCCCTAAGCAATGTAACATATTTATCAATGAGATTAGATGATAAATCAGTAGGTTTATACGAGACACCTCTGATTTGCTTTGTTACCACTCCCAACTTCTTATATTCCCATCCCTCTTTCATCACATCATCTTCTTTAAGTCCTCAATCGCACTCTGCACCTCCCCTATCAGCTGTTCAGCTTCGGAAAGCAACACTTCGGGTTCCTCATATTCCACCTTTACCCTTTCCACTTTCTTATATTTATTGATAGAGAGGTCATAACCATTGTCGCGGATTTCATCTACAGGAACAAGAAATGACTGTTCTTTCCGGGTACGCTGTTCCTCTGCTTCAAGATGATGATAACGGTTGATGATATCAGGAATATCGTTGTCATCGCAAGCGGTACGAGTAGCATTGAGCGTATAACCGTCGGCACGCATATCGTAGAACCAAACCTTGTCAGTTCCACCGCTGTTAGTCTTAGTGAATATCATGATGGCGGTGCTCACGCCGCTGTAAGGCTGAAAGACTCCGCTCGGCATAGAAATGACAGCATGTAGACACTGATGGTCAACAATCTCTTTGCGCAATGACTTATGTCCTTTACTATTGCCAAATAACACACCATCGGGGACGATCGAGGCACATCGGCCGCCCGTCTGAAGCATACGGACAAAGAGGGCTGCAAAGAGCAACTCAGTCTTCAGAGTGTCGGTCATCACTCTCAGATTGGGATTCACCTTGTCTGCAAAAAGGCGACCGGCAAAAGGTGGATTGGCAAGACAGAGGGTATACTTATCCGCATCGTTGTTATCGGTAGAAAGGGAGTCACGATAGTCGATATTGGGATTGATGACACCATGCGTCATCATGTTCATACTACCGATACGCAACATGGTCTGGTCGGTATCAAAACCGGTGAACATAGTCTTTCGGTAGTGTTGCTGATTCTCTATATTGAGCAGTTCGTCGGCATAGTGCTCTTTGATATATCGTGCGCTCTCTACAAGGAATCCCGCCGTGCCCATGGCAGGGTCGCAGATGATATCTTTGCAGGTGGGTTTCATCAGCTCGACCATCATGCGGATTATTTGGCGTGGCGTACGAAACTGACCGTTACTGCCGCTCTCCGCCATCTTACCTAAAATATATTCATAGATATCACCCATCCCATCATGCTCCTTCAGCTCCAGACTGTCAATACCCTGCACAACGATATCAAGCGAATGAGGGTCGGGAATCTGAAATGTAGCGTTGTTCATATATCGACTGTAGGCTGAATCCACCTCACTGCCGATGTTCTTGATAAAGACAAAAGCATCATGACTGACAATGCGGAACATCTGCATGGTATCGAGATTCTTGAAATACGACCAGCGCAGCGTCTTATAATCCACGTCTTTGTCTGTTTCGGGATTATGCCACACACCCTCCTTAAACATCGGTTCCTTCACCGGTATGCCCAATTGGGCAGCAATCTTCTCCTTTTTGATTTGCTCGTCGTCAATCATCTTCATGAAGAAAAGATACGTCATCTGATCAGTTACAGTGGTAGCCACCGTCAGACCAGCCGTCCACAGCGCATTCCATATCTTATCCACTTTCGATTTATTCTCGCCTGTTATCATTGCTCTGATGTGTTAAGGTGAGACAAAACGTGACTGTCCCGACAAATTAATGTCGAGGTTTGTTCACTGGAATAAGTATTATTGATTGTGCAAGAGCACAGAGAAATCTGAAATTTATAAGAATGTGTAGAGCAACCGAAATAGTCTAATATGCGACTTTTTAAACTCAGAAGGGCATTTTTACCCCCCCACAATTAACATTTGTTTACATTTTACAATATTGCAAACATGCATTCTCAATTTTTCTATTTCCATTGTATGTTGGATTTTTATTTTAACTATATAATAAATTGCAAAAGTAGCAAAATATTTTTAATAAAAGATACTTTACAGAACAAAATTCGTGTAAATATTAAGTATAATTGTTTATGCCGCAACGATTTTTTTATTATCAGATAGAAGATATAATAGATCATGGTCACCAAAAAAATCACAAATTATTTCTAAAATTAAAATAAATAAATTATTTTTGCAGTTGCTATGAAAAATAGTATGTTTGTATCAAAAATTACGAATTATATATACCAATATGAATTTTATAAATATTCTGAAGAAACTAGGAAGAACAAAAATAGAACAACATGTTGATCTAACTAGCAAGCAACAATCACTAAGACCTACTGTTATTGGAAAGGATGATCCTTCCTTTAAAAGCGTAAAAGACATTGCTTACAGACTACTGGAAAAGGATGCCCGTAACATTGCGTTGACAGGCTCTTATGGTTCTGGGAAAAGTTCTGTACTATTAACATTGAAGACGCAACTAAGAAAACAATATAACTTTCTTGACATATCATTAGCGACACTAAAACCATACGAAGTTAAGGAAAAATCAGACAGTGATCAGAAAAAATCTGAAGGCACTGATACCAACAGTACTGACGACAATACAACTGGGAAAAACAAAAATTCTGATGAGAAGAAAGGTGAAAAAGAATCTATTTCTACAGAAAGTCTCAATAGGCTGATAGAATACAGCATACTTCAACAACTCATATACCGAGAAAAACCTTCTACAATTCCTAATTCCAGATTTAAAAGAATTGTTCATATTGAGAATTGGAAAGTAACGTTATTATCTATTAATATTCTTTTTGCTATAATAGCTCTGTATATTTTATTTGAGCCCGAGTGGTGTCGCATAGATTGGCTATATTATTTATTATCTATGCCTAAGCTTAATATCATTGCGGATTCTATATCCATTGTGTTTCTTTTTTGTTTTTCATATTATATTGTTGGCAAATTTATTAGATGTTTTAGCAATAGCAAACTTAACAAACTAAACTTAAAAGATGGGGAAATTGAAATTGAAGAAAACACTTCAATCTTTAACAAGCACCTTGATGAGATTCTTTATTTTTTCCAGATGACCCGATACGATGTTGTTATCATAGAGGATCTGGACAGATTTGACACAACAGATATTTTTCTGAAACTTCGGGAGCTTAACAATATCATAAACAATTCTAAAGTCGTCACACGTAAAAATAAACAGCCTATCGCTTTCATCTATGCTGTACGCGACGATATGTTTAAAGACTCAGAACGCTCTAAATTCTTCGACTATATCTCTACAATCATTCCAATCATTAATCCCTCAAATTCCAAAGCAATGCTCAAAAAGGAGCTTGAAGAAAGAGGCATTACCGATATCGACGATGAAGGTATCAGTGACATCGCATTTTTTATTAATGATATGAGACTATTAAGAAATATCGCTAATGAATATGCTCAATACAAAGAGAAACTAACGAATCCGTTATTGAAGTCGGTAAACCTTCTTGCCATGATAACCTATAAAAACTATTTCCCAAGGGATTTCGCGGAATTACATTATGGTGACGGTGTTGTTTACAAATGTCTGCATTTAAAAGATGTTCTAATGGAAAAGCAGATTGAAGAACTTGACAGGAGTATAAAAGAAGGTAAGGATGAAAATAAGCGCATCAATGAAATAATTCCATTTGGAGAGAAAGAACTGCGAACAATATATATGAATACAATAAAAATGCATATAAATGAACCGCTTGCATCTATTTATATAGATGATTCTTACCAGAGTATTCAGAATATTATTGATAACGAAAATCTGTTTAAGAAGTTAATAGAACAAAAAGAAATTTCATATCAATATTACTATTGTTACGATAGTATAAGTAACAATGATACAAGCATTGATTTTAAATCAATAGAAAAAGAAGTAGACCCAAATCATACATATCAAGAAAGACTTGCTGTCGCTAATAAAAAAATATATGCTCTAAAAATTAACATAGAGAAGATTGAACAAGAAAAAGATGAATTACGTTCGCGAACATTCTGCCAATTGACAAAAAAAACTAACTTATCAGAATTTGAAGATTATAAAACTATAGATGTTCCGCCCATGATAGAGTATTTTCTTACGAAAGGATATATTAACGAGAATTATTATGACTATATATCTTATTTTCATGAGGGAATTATCAGTAAATCTGATTGGGAATTCATCCTTAAATTAAAGTTAAATAGACCTCAAAATCCTGGTTATCATATAGATAATATAGAGAACAGTATCAAAGAAATACCAGAGTATGTTTACAATGCAAAAGCGATACTAAATTTTGATATCTTAGATTTTCTAGCGTTTAAACAGCAAACTGAGAATGATTATTCTTCCAAATTTAAACTTTTCATAAAAACAGCCATTGATACAAAATCTTATGATTTCCTTGCCCTATACTATAAATGGGGGAAACATGAAAAAGACGTGTTCAATTATCTGTTTGCTACATATCAAGATAAATTATGGAAGCCATTTATGAATAGTGAAAAGAATATTCCTGATTTAAGGTTAATCTGGTTTATTTATGCCGAATCTGAATATGGAATAGAAGAAAGTAAAACTTGGCTTGAGAATAACTATCAGTTTATTACAGAAAACATTGACAGACTAAAAACAGAACACGTTAAAAATCTTATTGAAGAAAAGAAATATATCTTTAAAGAATTGAACAATACGGTACCAGATCTAATGAATACAATTATTAAGAATGGAGATTACTTAATTAATTCAAATAATATCACCGTACTTGTAAACCATCTGTTAAAAAGAACAGATCTAAACGATGACTCCATAAACCTATCTACAATTTATGAAACAGGCTGTGAAGAGCTTATTCAATCAGCACATGATCATCTAAAGAATTATATTACGAACATCTTCAAAGAACCATCTTCTAAGAAGGAAAAAGAAAAGGCAATTGTTTATATTTTAGAAACTGAAACATTATCAGAAGAAGAAAAGAAAAAATATCTATCTGAGCAAGAAAGAACCATCTCTCAAGCACAGCTTACAGAAGAAGAAGACAAGACTTTGGCTATTCAACTATTTTTAATTACCCCATCATGGGAAGAAGTGTTTGATTACATGACACTAATGGGGAATACTGTAACGAACGATTTGTCATCATACATCTGCCATTACAAAGAAGAACTCATAAATTTGGAAATGGTCGAAGAAGATAAAGAGCGAGAATTGTTACAAAATCTAATAAAAACAAATATACTATCTCTTGACACCTATCAAGACATCCTTCCTAAGTTTAAGAGATGGGGTCTTGATGGAACAGATTTGTCCGAATTAGAGCCAAAACGAATAGCCTTACTTATTTCTTACAATATGATAAAATACACTGCTGGAAATACGAAGATGCTACAAACATCTTTTGATGAAGATATTCAATCAAAGTATTTCTTACAGAACAAAGAAGAATTTGTTAAAGACTATACATCTATCGAGTATTCGGCAGGACTAGCAACAAATTTATTATCCTCTAAGGAATTGAATGATTCTGAAAAATCAGAGATAGTAAAACAATTAACGATTGACTTTTATGATGGTTCTCAGGAACTGGCAAATGAGACATTAGCATTATTAACCAGAAAAGAAATAGAATTGGACTTTGACTTGAATCTTGCAATATTGAAGAATGCAACAGACGTAAAAAATAAAATTACGATAATAAGTTACGATATAGCAAAGAATGAAACCCTTACTGAAGAGGACATTTCAAAGCTACTAAACACATTACCGGAACCCTATTCTTCCTTAACAGGGGAAGGTAATGAATATTTAGTTGCCAACAAGTACGGTATAGAATCTATACTCAAAATTTTAAAAAAGAGACATTACATCGCATCATACAAAGAAGAAAAAGAGAAGGGATTCAAAGTGAGTAAAATACAAGAATAAAAAGACGTATATCAAAATTGGAAAATCACGAACACTAGGTTGTGTAAGTAGAAGGATAGAAGACGGCTTTATCTATTGTCTTGGCATGATGAGATGATTTACAGAGAATGTCCCCATGGAACGAATGAGAAAACTTTTTCGCTTAATTGGGCAACAACCTGTTGTCCAATTAGGGGAGAATCCCTATATGCAGTATATGCTAGGTTTAAGCGAGTTTACAGATATGCCGGTATTTGATTCAAGGAACACCAGGGAATATCAGGAGAAGATGGCTAAGAATGTTGGTGAGAGAAATGAAATAAAAGCAACTTCCGGAACCGGCAAGAGAATCTACTGGGCCAACAATATCAGAGCAAAGCTGCCTGATACGGGTGAGTAACTGTTTCACTTCATCACAATGTGGAATATTATTGGTATTTGAACTGTAGCTACGAGGATCACTTTATCACACTTTTTTTACCATTGACGATATAAATTCCCTTTTGTAATCCTTTTGTGGCAGAATCACCGGATATATTTTTCTTGACCAAGACTCCGTTTATATTATAAACATTCAATCTTGTATTGTCTTCTTCTATTGTTGATATACTTGACGGTACTCCACCAATATAAATATTAAAAACAAAATTGGAACGGGCATATTTTCCATTTTTGTAATAACGAAGTGCTTGACGTATGATCAAGTGATCACCGACTTTGCATTTACCCGGATACTGACCTATCGTGAAAGTCATCGTTGACGGATCAAATTCTGAATAAACATACCCACTGGAGTAATTAACCATATTCCCGTAATTATCAAACCAATGTCCGTAACCGTTGGCTGTAGATCCTGAGGGGTACAATACTCCACCTCCCTTATAGGCGTAAAACATGATTTGATTATCACTCATAGTGGAAGACCATGTAACGATATGACTCGAAATATCTGCTAACTGCATCTGAAAAGCTGTTCCTACAGCGGAAGCTTCATCTCCTTCTACTGTTACCGTTGTTGCAGGATATGTTGTCGACGATGGATCAAAACCTACTGTATAATTAATGGTGGTATCTGCAATAGCCTGATTCGTGATATTGATATGTCCGAAAATGTCTGTATTCAAGAGTTTGATCTGATAGGGCCATTGATCGTCAGTTGTTTCATCTTCAGTCCATTTATGAACGAAATAGGATGTTGGTGCGGGAGATACCACATACCATAATTTAACGGTATTTTCGGGTATTACAATTGACGTAGTATCAGAAAGAGTGTCTGCACCCAGTGCATAAAGAGAATCTGTATTGAAATAGAGTCGTGTACTATCCTTCAGTAAGGCTACATATCCATGACGAAAACCACGTTTAGTTTGAGAACCTGAAAATGTATTATACTTCGTCACTGCGGTATATGAGGAATCTGTAATATTTGCTTTACCGGGATCGCCCTTTGCCAAATTGCATCCGGGAGGCAATGCTGTGAATACTGTGGATATTTTTGTTCCTGCTGCCGGAACATGCAGAGGAATAACATTATATCCGGTACTTTGCGGACAATAGGAATAGGGAACCTGGAACTTGCCGCCACCCAAATCGACATAATTGTATTGTTGGGCACCAATATAGTTTTTACCATAATCTCTAAGCGAATCTAAATCCCAGGTCACCAACTTAGATGCCGCATCGTAATATTCTTTATAAAAATCCTTCACACTCATGCCGGTAAGAGCCATATATACTTGATTGGGATCTTCTCCGTTGTAAGTAGCTGACCTCCATATTTTTCCTATAATATCTATACCATGCTTCTGTGCTTGATAAAATTGGTAGAAATAACTGGCATAGCGTTGCCATTCGTGTGTGAATGCTCTGAAATAATTTTTGGTGTAAACGGTAAAGTCATAGGAGGTGAAGGCTTCGCTTCTATATATGTTATAAGATTGCCACTGCGCTGTTTGCTCCCAATAGTCATTTCCTTTTCCTATTTGATATCTAAATCCTGCATATCCTTTTAAATCGCAGTAACACTGATATTGAAAGCTGTGACCAATCTCATGGGCGATAGTCGAGCCTACAGGATGACAAGTACTTGGACTAACCCACATACCGCCTATATAATCGTCAAATCCACTTCCATAGGCCATCCAATCTGTTGTGTAATACAAAAGAATCACCATCTTATATTTACTTAAGTTGGATTTACTATAGGCTGCACTGTCTCCTGCAAATCTCAGTCTCTCAATATTTTCTTCATAAAAGACCTCTAACTTACTTAACATATCATCAATATCAACTCTATAACTTGAAGCTACTTTACTAGAGTTGGGATCGTTGGCTCCATATCCTTTAGCCCAGAAAACAATGATATTGTTACTCTCGCGACTTCGTAGCTTACACCATGTCTTGGCCGTATCGGTTGCACTATATCCGTCACTGGTCATTTGGGTCGGGATATAAACATTTTTACTTTGGGCCGAACTCACGTATAACGACAGCATGAAGGTAATAATAAGTGAGGCTAAATTTCTATTCATAGTTATATTATTTTAATCTTGGGTGTAAAAATATCAGTATTTTCACAAATCGAGTAACAAAATCATGTTTTTAAATTGAAAAATCGTTCAATCAACTTCATTTTTAACATATTACATTTTTAGACTCATCAAGGATAATCATAAAGACAACTTCTCCATCATTTATTGACAGGTAACTTAACCAGCACTTTCTCAGATTTGGAAGAGCCAAATAATTTAAATAATCATTTTGATGATGTTTTTATCATTATTCGATTTTTAATTTTGATTGAAACTAGGTGTTTCGTTGTTATCACTCGTATATAAAATAAATTAAAGCATAATTAATAAATCATATTTATAACTATGAAGTTTTTCAGAAAAAATAGAAATCTAATATTTGCTATAACATTATTTGTTCCTGCTTTACCTATCTCTGCACAGTTTATTCATCCTGGATGTCTGCACACCCAAAAAGATTTTGACAGGGTAGAGAAACAGATTAACGACGGAAGCAACGCGCAAGTGACAAAGGCCTGGAATGCTTTTTCAGAAAATTGGATTCTTGATAAACAAGGCAATTGGTTATCTGCCATCACCGGTGATTATCTGGATCGTGGGGGCACTCTGAATAATTTCGCTCATTGTGAACGTGACTTCGGTATGTGCTATGTAAAAGCTCTATATTGGAAACTCGGACATAACAGCTGTGATGCTGCTGTAAAAGCTCGAGCAGAGCTTGTGGCAGGCGAAGCTGTGGACTTGCTGAATCAATATGCTAATCGGATAAAAGGAATATCCGGTGATCCCAACTGGGCTCTACTTGCCGGATTTCAAGGATGGCAGGTGGCAAATGCTGCTGAGATACTGAAAGATTACAGCGGATGGAAAACTAACGATCTGAAAAAGTTCAAACAATGGGTTTATGATATATGGTTTGATCGTAATCAATATTATCTCTATACGCAGTTCGGACAATGCGACTCACACAGCATGAGCAATTGGAACGCTTCATGTATATCCACAACTCAGGCTATAGGAATATTCCTCGACGACCCATATATATACAATTATGCTATGATGTGCCTAAAACAAGGTACAACAAATGCATCTTTGGCAGAAGGAGTGTGCGGAAGTGCTCCAACGGGAAACTCATGGAAAGGATTTCTACCCTATTTCTGGAATGTAGATTCTGTTAATCAAGTCGAAGGTACGAATTATCAAGCCCCACTAGGATATCTATGCCAAAACCAGGAAAACACACGTGATCAAGGGCACTCACAGATATGCCTGGGCATTCAGGAACAAACATGCGAACAAGCATGGAATCAGGGGGATGATCTTTGGGACTTCAACAACCGTATGATGGCTGGAGGTATAGAATATACAGCAGGTTGGTGCGGAGCAGATAATGATGATTCCACATTCATGAAAAAATATCCTTATGGCAGATGGTGGACAGACTGCGGACTGAGCGAAACAAATCAGCCCAACATCTCTTATGCCTCACGAGAGAATAAAGTATCTGTATATCAGTTGGGATACAACCACTTTGCTAATCGAATGGGACTGAATATGCCTTATGCAAAAAAACTTCATCAGAAAGTTTGCGACACATGGAGCGGTGGTGTGGAATGGGGTGCCGGTGCTAACCAGAACCAGGGTTGGAGTGATATCGCCGGTTTTGGTGATCTCATGCACAACGAAGATAGCATAACAACAAAACCGACTCTCCTAAGAGCTGTCATCACAATGGTAAAAGGTTCGACAAAAAGTACACAACTCACAGAGAAAACTAGTACCACAGTTAATGCAATCACTGACGGCAACACTTATATGTTTCCTGAATTAAGTAACATAGCCAATGGTTCAATAGTGAAACTTCAGCCGACTATTATAGATGGGTCTACAGATACTGGCAACTGGCAATGGGACGACGACGCATCTATCAAAACACGCGAACGTGCTGTAGTAGTCGACACTTCTAAAATTCTTCGTGTACATTATACCAATGCCAGTGGCGCTGTGACTACACAGATGTTTTGTTTGCACCGGGAAGGAGACGGATTTAAACCCACAGTGAAACCTTACTATATTTATGATGGAAACACTGTAAATGACACACTTATAACGGCAAAGAAAGGAAGCGATGCCATATTGGGACTTTATTTCACAGCAGGACGAAATAACCGAAGTATCATTTGGGAGAAGCAAACCGCAGCAGGAACTTCGTGGACTAATGCCACAGCTACATCCGGTGACGACTATTCCAGTACCTTAAAACTCACAGATATGTTGTCAGCCGCCAATTATCGTGTAACTATGACAACAAAGGCAGGTATTGTATTTAGACACACGTTCCATATAACACTATCAGAAGTTGATCCTTACATCATTACAGACACAGACACTCTATCTACAACTTGTGTAGCCGTTGTAAAAGGTAGCAAAATTAAACTGTTCGCCACGCCAAACACTGTTTTAAGTCAGGCTACCACAATGAAACGTATCTATCAATGGAGCAAAGATAACAATATTTTAAAAATAGACACTCTTACATTCCATGATGCACCTGATGGCACTACCAAAGTGGCAGATCTCAATGATACGCTAACTATCGAAAAAGTGGATACATGCACAACCATACAGCTGGACTTCCACCGCATATCTGTATCTGGCACAGTTTCAGACCATACATTATTCAATTTCAGCATTCTTGTTTATACGAAAAACGACGTCGCTTCTGGATATTACTATATAATAGACCCTTCTACAGGTAATTATCTCAATAATACGGATGTAACCTTTACTGCATATAATTCAGATAATGATGATGCGTTCCAATGGCGCTTGCGCCAGATGGACTCCAGTCGCGGTTACCGCTATCTGATTTTGAACAAACTGTCAACAAAACACCTCGACAATACAGGAGATTATGCTTCGACAACAAACTATAATACCCAAACTTTTGACATTCTGCATAAAGTTGGAGACAACAACCTCTATGCAATAAGGAATTCAGATAAATCTGATGCTCTTTTCTGGACTATAAATAATGACACGCTGTCGAAGAATCTACATTATTGCAATAGTTTTCCGTTCCAGCTTCTCAATGTGGAGAATACTAATACCAACATCGACGAGACCATTGCCGAAAGCAAACAGAACACCGAACAAGGTTCTGTAATATGGAGTCAGCACGGCAGAATATTCAATATAAATACATCTGTATCAGGAACAATTGGATTCTATGATATCAATGGCATGTTGCGAGCAAAATACCAGTGCGATGAAGGTTATCACACAATCTCTGTAGATGCCCCAATAACAGGATTTACCATCATGACATTTATTTCGACTGACGGAAAACAAAGAGCCTTTAAACTTTTATTACCAGATAAATAATTCATAATCAATTTTATCCTTAAAATTTCAAAGTATGAGAAAAATTACATTTTTAATCAGTGCAATGGTGGTATCACTGGCAAGTATGGCCCAGACATACAAGCTGGGCGATATGACTGAGACGACATTTGCTGCAGGAGGAGACTCCCAGTGGAGTTTTGAAAAGTACAATTACGCAAAAGGATTGTATTCAAGATTTACAACCTATACCGACTCTAGTGTCTGCAACTATGTGGACATCTATCAGCCGGAACGTGTGGGAGGAAACCGCGTCACTGAAATTGACGGAGTAACGGCCAACGGCGAGAACACATGGGCAGGCAATATCCGTTATGCATGGTGTGACCAGAAGTTTGTCAATCCACGCACTAACAGTGATGAGAAGTTTGTTTACGTGTGCCGTGACAATCGGGAGGGTTACGGATTTGAACTTTTCGGAAACAAGGAGAACACCTCGACCATTACATTTACTGCTCCTACAGACGGATTTTACAAGGTAGACGGAACGATTATCCGTGAAGATGGCAATGGTATGACAGCCATCAACATCATACCGAGATACCGCTATGCATCGGCAAAGAATATAGACTCACTGGAGTCACTGTCGAACATGGGTTGCAGCTTTGCTTATGGTGAAGGCGGAAAACAGATTGACACTTACGACGGAAAGAAACTATTTGCAGACGGTGGTTCACAGATATGGACGGTACAAGCCCCTAAATCATTCACTATGGCTTATCAGGCAAAAGCCGGCGACAAAATTTCTTTTGAAGTAAATGTATCCTCATTAAACCTTACAACTGATTGGGCGCGTGACGCATGGAGCCGCACATTCTTCCAGAAACTCGAGATTGCTACAGTTGATGAAGCAACAGCCAAAGCTGACTCAAACTATATTGACCCATATTCGACTGGAAAAGTGACAGCATTGACCGACAGCGTGAACAATTATATGGACAAGACTTTAAATTTGGAAGAAGGCATGTCTCTGGGACAATATCCATCAGCAGCTATGAACACATTCAACACTGTCTGTGAAGATATTCTAGACGCAGTATCAAGGGGTTCGGTAAATGGCATGAACGCATCTGCATATCTTATCAAGCTACAAAATGCATGGGTGGCATTGATAGGCAGTAAGATCATCACAGACTTTGAGGCTGATGGTAATTACAGAATGTTCTACAGTACAGGAAGCGTTGCAAATAATAATCTTGTCGTAAACTATGATACTCAAAAGATGGCGAAAAACGATAATGCTCCATGGGGATTTGATGCTTATGACATCACCACAGGCACATATACCGCACTGACAACACACGGAACAGGAAGTAAATTTGGCAGCAGCTCTATTAGCGCATGGTATAACAACACATCGGATTGGTTCTATATCACTGATAATGGAAATATGCATCCTCTGACAACTGCATCTCCTGCAATCATGTTTACGGCTCCCAAGGATGGAATTTACAAAGTGAATTTCGGCTGCTACAGAACCAACCCTAACACGAGTCTGGAGAATCCGCTTTACATCCGCAGCCGTTTCATGAGTAGCACCTCCTCAAACTGTTCATCAGACAGTTATATGTTTGCCAAGCAGTATGGAAGCGTAGCCAATGATGGTTCAAAAGGCAAAGCACCTATTACCATGTCTTATTTCGTAAACCTAAAATCCGGTGATAAAATAACATTTGAGGAAGATGCCTATACTTCAAAAAATAATGGCAGTGCAACTACACAAATAACAGATCTCAGTATCTGTTCATGCGTTACAGCCGATTCTGTTTATACCTTGGCTATTGCAAAAGCCTCTGGATTGGATGTGTTCAATCCTTATAAGGGTGGTGATGCTACTGCTTTGAAAGCTGAGGTCGCTTATGCCGACAGCGTACTGAATGCACATATCAATGAAATTGGATCAAATGGAGGACAATACACAACAGATACATACAATACTCTTATTACTCTAATTACTGAAGCCAAAGAATATATCGATATCGAGGGTGACCCCAGTGCAACACAGCTAATCTATGATAATGAAGTGAAAAACATTCAGAAAGCCGTTGTCACATTTCTTTCATCGCAAATTCCTTTTGAGAAGTCAATTAATGGTGAATATGGAATACGTTTAGCCGGAACGGACAAGTTCCTTTGCCAGAACAACAGTGCAGGCAGTTTCTATTATGCAAACTTCCTTAATGCTGCAGGCGCAGCGAAAGACGCCGCCAGATTCAGTGGTGTAAGTGTTAGCGACTATAATTGGACGTTCACATTCACACGAAATGATTCTCTGAATGGGACAAATATAACCAATCCTAAGGGTTATCTTACACTTGACGCTTATGTTGTGGCTGGTGAGGATCTTAATCCTGAATATCATACGTTCCAGTTCTATACACAAGCCGCAGGTGATACATTATTTGCAATTAAACGTATAGACGGTCTCTATTGGGGCAATACGATAAACTGGGTTTCTCCATATAATAAGATTGCAACATCAACGACACCTCAATACATTTTCGTCCTTGACAATCGCACATTGACTTCGATAAACTCCATCTCAAGTGATACTGAAGCGAAACAAGTTAGTGTAAAATATTACACTATTGACGGTAGACTGATTAACAATCTTCAAAAAGGTATTGTCATCAAATGCATTACTTATGCAGATGGAAGTATGAAAACTACTAAATTGGTGGTAAAATAAATGGAACAGTTCATTGAGATCGGCAAGAACCGATTATGACCCTGCAACATTAGGCTATATTAAGAACACATCGTCACTTGGTGACACGATAAAGTCATTATAAGATAATCATATTGGCGATAACGTTATGATGGGCACTACTTACTGCTTTCCTATCTGATGAAGATACTCGGCAGGGGTGATGCCCATCATCTTCTTGAAGGTAGAGAAGAACGACGATTTCTTAA
>Ga0302215_10001788_pt1 | contig 15110 bp, 14 predicted proteins | sample II_Fen_N3_1_FD_194580 | JGI IMG/M metagenome (GOLD analysis project Ga0302215, IMG submission 194580) | Peat permafrost microbial communities from Stordalen Mire near Abisko, Sweden - II_Fen_N3_1 | ecosystem: Environmental > Terrestrial > Soil > Wetlands > Permafrost | place: Sweden: Abisko...
AATTGCTTGAGCCGCACCACTTGTTGTGGCATCATCTATTTGGAATCCAGTGCCTGTATGCGCTCCGGAAAAATTAAAGCGAACACCACCGTTGGTAAAAGCCGATGTTGAAGCGGTTGTGGCATTCAACAGATTGCCCGTTAAGGTCGTACCCGTTGATGCAAGGTTTAAGCCCACGCCTGTAGTCAATGCATTGGCATTCAATCCTAACAGAGTACCTGTAGTCAAACTATTCGAATTGATGGTCAATGGGCTTTGTATATTGGCTGTTGTCCAGTTCCATGTTTGAGCAAAGTTTTTATTATCTTCAGTATTGGGAGCTGTGGCATCTATCAATCCGTTAAACGGAACTGTAGAAGAAAAAACCGATGGAGCCGACCAGGAGGTTCCATTCCATACAAATTCACCCGATTGTCCGGCAGGTAAAGTATAAGTACCTACCGTTATCGGGAAAGCAGATGTCACTGCATTGGTTAATATGAATATCCTGCCTGTCGTTGCATTAGTAGGTGTAGGTAAAGTCAGAGCACACGCCATACTTGTTTGGGTTAAAACCAAACCCGAATAATTATCTACCGTGCTTACGGCAGGAGTATAAGTGGCAGCAGTGTTTGATGCCACCGTCATGCCTAATATGGTAGACCCGGCATTGTGAAAAGTAGCTGCAGGCATCTTTATTCCTACACCCACCTTCCCCGAATTATCGATATTCTTATTGAAAATATCAACACCATTCGTACCAACAACCCATTTACTGGTATCTATTTTCAAAATGTTTCCTTTATTATCTACCACATGTATTTGGGCACTAGAATAAATACCTAATATTAAAAATACAAGTAAAAAGAATAATTGGAGTTGTTTGTTTTTCATATTAATTGTTTTTTGCGTATTATTTGCTTTCATGTTGAACATATCTTCATTCCTTTTATCGAATGAAAATATTTATTCTTTGTGATTTGTTATTATCTTCCTGTCTTAACCACATAGTTAACGTCAGCAGGTAGAAAATAATAAATAACATTTCAAGACCTTATTTCACACGCTTTATATCATAAAATTCAAATAATATACTGGGTAAATTGAATCATAGGGTGTGTAAAGAAGAATATACTCTCTACTACATTGGTGACACCCAAACTGATTTTTTCATCTATTCACAAAGAAACTCGCAGAATTTTCAATTCACATTTTGCGTCTTTTATGGTGAGTAGCTTGACTTTGTCGTACCAATATTGCTGAAGTGCAATCTACTTCAAGCAAATTATTCTTTGAGATCATCCATCAGCTATATCGCTATATCTATCATGCCAATTCTTCGGAAATGTAGAATATATTTCGGTGCTTCTATCCAGCAAGAAGCACCGAAATAATCTTTTTACATACTACTGTACTACCAGCTAGCTGCGATTAGGTGTAGATTATTTTATATATTGAACTTCAATCACATCTCCCGCATATACTGACCAATCATTTGGAGCTGTAGCGTTTGGTACCAACGTAACGGTAGAAGCAGCTATAGTATAATCCACATTGGCTATTAATTTAATCCCGTTGCGGTATACCCATACTTTACTGAAAGCAGGAAGAACAGGCGCTCCTGTCAAAGGATACGCAGTCTGACCAGTAGTAGCTGTAAATGCCTCCTGACCACTTGTGAGTAAATCTGCCGCCTTCAATTTCTTAACAGCACCAGTTGCTTCATCCCTCACCAACAATGTCCAGCCTGTACCTGTACCATGAGCTGATTTATCGGTGGCATCGGTAGAAGCTTTTAAAGTTGTAACATCAACCAGATCTAATTTATCAAGACCAAACACTTTACCGTTAGCATCGATGTAGGTATCATCGGTTAAAGTACCTCCCAACTGCCAAGTGGTAGTGGTCACGTCATTGGTTGTGTTGGTAATAGTTGTTAAACCATTGGCCGTTTGCAGGTACTTAACCGTTCCCTTGTTGTCGACAACCCTTACCGAACCGTTTAAAACTCCGGGGGCAGCGTTTGCCTTTTTGACAAAATCTGTCGTCGCTGTTGATGTCCGTTGCGCATTGGCAACTGTCACCATGGATGAAATTACAAGCGTTAAGCATGCTGCTTTCATCCATCTTGTTTGTAATAGATTTTTCATTTTTGTTTAATTTTTAAATTGATAATAAAAAATTGTTTAACTTGCTTTTTATTTAAAATAACTGGATAATTTTAATTTCATCGTTTGCATAGCATGCCGCCTGCGGATCCAATTCGATGTGAGTGTCATCCATCTTTGTAAATTCCACACTAATACCATTGCGATATACTTGTATTTTTTTTATGTCAGTAATAGTAGCTGGAGTTGCAAATAATATTTGTCCATTAGCACTGGCATAAGCAATAGATTTAGCCTGATTTGTACTCAGCGACTTGCTACTTATTTTTTTTACAATACCGACATTAGGTGTTGTTACTAATAAACTGTCTGTATTTGCATCCCCCTGCTGCAGCCCGGTAATGGCCAACGTATTACCGACAGATGCCGATAGTGTAGTAGGTTTAGTCAGCGCACCTCCTAACTGAACATTCCCGTAAGAGCCAGATAAACCATTATTAGCCGAAGTCAGTACATTTACTGAAGGGGAACTTACAACACCATTTACCGTAGATGTAAGTAATCCATTAGTAACATTGAGCGTATTGTTATTGACGATATTGACTCCTTTTCCGGTTACTCCATTTACTGTGGTAGTCAATGTGTTGTCCGTTGAAGTATTAGACACTGTTGTGTTATTGGCGACAAGCGCAGCCAACTCGGCCGAATTTACGACACGAACCCATTGTGTTAATTCAGTGCTCCAGTAGTATATACCTTTGCTAGCCGTACCAGTTTCATTAAATATAAGCATACCTGTTACAGGCGTCCCATCTAATGTCCAAAGATGTACATCATTAAGCACAATCCTAGGTAACCGTAACCCCTTTGTCAAACTTTCCAGTTCAAGCAAGGATCCGGGTTGAATCACCGTTGGGTTGTCACCAATTTTATTCTGGCTATATGTTGGCAGAGCTAAGGCTACCAGAATAATAAACAAGAAGATTTGTTTGTGTTTCATAACTGTATTTTTCATCTGTTTTGAAATATGATGTAATTGTATTATTTATATTAATCTTCCAACCGATTATTTGCCGACATAAGTATGCGTACGTTTAAGATTGCTATTTTTCATATTTTATTCTCAATCAAAATATCATGTTTCAGACATAAATTATCGTACTGAAACTCAACGACACACTATATATCGTAACTTTATTCATATCACACACCAATGTTCCTTTAATTTCCTGCATAATCTTCTCTAGAATTTATTCTTTGTTTTTCAAGCACACGGCGTATAATTGACCGGATAGTCACATCTTTTTTATTAGTTGCATTAGCAATTTGCGATACTGACATATTAAGCGCTACGAGTCTACTCACAGTTGTTTCTATATCTGTTAGTTTACGATATTTTGGTTTCCTAAATTTCATCTGTCGAGTTTCAACCAAGCATTCATTAGCCTGACGTTCTTCCGTTCTATTTTCTGTAGGTAAAGAATAAGTGCTTTTAATATTAACAATCGTATTATCAACCGGGTAAATAGCAAAATCCGAATTGCTACTATCTGTATAGGAGCTAGAAGATACTAAATTCGAATTAGTTGAAAGAGAGATTTCAAATAACTGAAACAAGAATAAATTTCGATAACCTCTAATCATACAAGCGCATAACTCAACAGCAACTTGACTCTCGCCAGTATATTTTAATCGTGTTTTTTCGTATCGTACTGTTTTTCCTCTTTTTAACTCGTGAATAATTGTATTGATATAATCATGCGTGGGAAACACACCGGACTTCCGATCATTAAATTCTTGAATACTATTCATTTTAAGAAATTGCAAAGCAGGCTTATTCAAATCTACTAAATTGCTTCTTTCATCAAAAACAAGTGTGTATGCAGGTAAGGATTTTAGCATCACCATCATCTCCTTTAAATTTGTTGTAATCGGAAGATATTTATACATAATGTAAATCAGATTTCAATTGAAAATAATATAAATTAGATTTAGTTACGCGAACAGATTCTCTGATATTTCTTTTTGATAGTCTATAATAATCTTGAACCGCGGAACACGGCAACTTTTTTAATTAGCGTTTCATTGATTGTTCCATCTGTTAGTTCCACATTGTCTTTCAGTATCTGCATATATCAAAGTCTGTATTCATAATTTCAAATTCAATAAAACTATAGTTTCTAAATAAAAAGAGTTGGACTTAAGAATTTATCCGCAAAAGCAAATTATTAAATATTGAATGCAACTGTAAATACTACAGTCCATATTATTATTGTTACAATCAATAATACCAAGAATGGACGTCTGTAAATAATTTTTTCAGAATCATCATTAGTTTCCATAAATTTTGCATTAAACTGACAAAAAAAACAACTAAAAATCAAATATTTAAAATTTATTTTTCAAGCAAATCAACTTAATCAGAAACGATATCAAATCTTGAATAATACATATCAGAATACCAACAATAGCCATTACAAATATAACCGGAGTAAGAACAAACATCCTGAAACCGGATAAAATAAATCTCCAAATATCGCATTCTGTTTTAACCATTTAGTTTGGAAATTTGTATTTCGATTATGAATAGTCAAATTAGACATATAAAGACAAGTTCTCCTTTTCTTAAGATATCAATACCAATAACATACTAGCACGTCATTCGAACTTACCCTTTCTGTTTTCCTTATCTCCAACCAAGCATTTAATCATATTCTAAAGACTCCAACCACTCCATGCGACTTCCAGAGTGACAAGAAAAACAATTACACTTTTTTTTATTGGCAAAATTAGAGCTTAAACTCTAAAAGGCATGAGATTCCAGCGGGACAAATGGTAGACATGTAGAATATAATACTACAACCTGTCGCAGTTAACCTAGAGATTTGAAAAAAAAAACGCAATTTTGCATATATTTCAGTTAAGTTGATGCAAAACCTGTTTCATATTATCAATTCAAAATTTAGCATGACTATTAAACAATACTTATTCATTTCTTCTCTTTTTGTGATTTGCACAAATCTACTATCTCATAATTATAAGAATCTTATAATACCTTTTAGAGAATATACAGCAAACAACGAAATCAAATTTGACATCTCGAATGTCTGGCAATTTTACTTCTGTAGACATCTCTCAAATACAGAGACAAACAGGCTGCATACTGAGAAGAAACACTATATTCTCAATACTCAGAGTTGGGAAACAACAAATGGAAAAAACACACAGCTATTTTGGATTACCACCTACTGCTTTCAAACACCCGTGAACAAGCATTCGAATCATAGCACAGACATATATAGACAGGATACAAATTATGTTACGTATCCAAATAGATCAGTCACTAACAGATCATTAATTAGTACCAGAAACAAAACGCAAAACATTAGAGAAGGTTACTTTCCGTTTAATTTCCCTCATCGAAATTACTTATCGAAAAATGCGGATAACATGAGTGCTGTGTTGCCATTGAGCAATATCGCCCAGAATTGCGTCAGCGGAATCTCACAGAATACAAACCAAAATAGTTTTAACAAGCCTATTTTTAGAGAAGCTCTGCTCATTTGCTTTATATCATGTTCTTTTCTATATATTCTTGGACAACAAGTCGTTTTAAGTATGATACAAATATCGGAAAAGTCGCATAGCATTATGAGCTCAATATCTAGTGCATTCATCATGATACTATTAATTAACAGTAATCCAGAGGTTCTTTATCAAATTATCCCTAATTTCAGTATAAAGCTTTATTATCAAATCTGTTTTTTCTCTCTGTTAAGTATTCCTGTTAGAATAAGACTAATCAAGCTGTCGTTCCCTAATGAAGTCAACTCTATGATTGAAAAAGGAATTTATATTCTCTTCACTCTATTTACACTCGTATTTTTAATTTTTGGTTTGGAATTTATCGCTGAAAATAGATTAATATTCATTTATTCATTGTTTATTTGTGTGGGATATATGTATTATGTATTAATTAAGGTTGTAATAAACCAACGAGAGTATGTTACAATCCATATTATTAACTTAACACTAATGACTTTACTCATTGTCTGCAATTTTCTCTTTCCCCACCAACTCACATGCCATAAGGATATATATCAAATTTCTGCTGTCACTTATATTTTAATTCAATTACTCACATTTATATTAAAAGCAATCAAATACAACAATATAAGAACCGAAATATTACGCAAAACGGAACTATCGTATTTAACTTTTAGAAATATTGAAGAACAACGAATAAAAGAGTTACAGATAACCAATAGCGAATTAGTAATGACTAACAATGAAAAAGATTTTGTTATTTCGGTCATCTCACATGATTTGCAGAATTCATTTAATGTGCTGCTTAATTTTACCCAGATATTTTCCCGCGACTCTAATCTTCCTGAACAATCTCAGAACATCATGCAAATGCTATATAGAGCAGCAAAGAATGGGCAGTATATACTGGAAAACACTTTGAATTGGAGTGAATTAAAGTTCTTTGAAGAGTTTAATTCAAAGCAGATCGATAATTTATCAAACATCTTCAATAAGAATACGGAGTTGTTAGCCGATTGGATTAAGCAAAAAAAATTACATATAGAGACAGAAATAGATAACATGCTTATCTTTTATTGCAATGAGGGGCATTTAAATACAATTATACGCAATCTAATTTCCAATGCTATTAAATTCAGCCACAACGGAGATGCAATCAAAATCAGGAATCAACAGAGAAACGAATGGATTCAAATCATTATTCAAGACGAAGGAACAGGAATGAGCCCAGAAATATACAAATCATTATTCAGCCCCACAAAGACAAGAAAACAAATCGGTACAAACGGAGAGAAAGGTACCGGAATAGGCTTATTAATTGTCAAAGCTTTAATAGAAAGTAATCATGGACGAATAATTTGCGAGACTACAATGAACCATGGTACAATATTTACTGTCGAATTTAGATTGAAAGCAAAAGATTGGAATGAAACAAATTTTAATTATAGACGATGAGCCAGATGCTATTGCAGTACTAAAATTACTGCTTGAAAAGATAGGATATATGATTTACTCTACGTTGAACCCTAGTAATATCATTGATACTCTAAAGAATTCACCAGTTGAGCTTATTATGCTTGATTGGCAGATGCCCGAGAAAGATGGAATGGATGTGTTGAAACAAATTAGGAGTCACTCCGAATTTATAGACATTCCGGTTATTATAGTTACAGGAGTTTATATGGACTCATCTGACCTGAAACTAGCATTGGATATTGGTGCTACGGATTATCTGCGGAAGCCAATAGACAAAATAGAACTAGAAGCCCGCGTTGCTAATTCACTTCGATCGGTTGATTGTCACAAAAAAAAAATAGACATGGCGTTAGAGTTAAAAAACAAACAACTAGAACATGTTGAAATCAAAGCCAAACTATTACAATATGAAGTAGAGAAAAAAGAACGCGAAATGATGGCAGCAGCTATAAACATAATTCAAAACAAACAACTCATAACAAGCTTAAAGTCTGACTTTTTTGATAGTAGAATCAAGTTTGACTTCCTACAACACAAACTACTGAAGCAAATATTCAACAAATATGACAACATGGCCAATTCGTTAAACTGGGAATTATTTGAGAAAAGGTTCATCGAGCTAAATAGTAACTTCTTCACCAATCTAACCAACGAACATCCCACTTTAACCTGGGGAGAATTAAGGCTTTGCGCTCTTTTCAAAATCGGGTTTTCCCTTAAAGAAGTATCGGCGCTTAACTATTCAAACTATGATGCGGTAAGAAAAGCAGTATATCGTATTCGAAAAAAAATGGAGATAAGCGAAAAAACAGATATTAATCTGTTTTTACAAAAATACTAATAGAAAGACTTATTACATAAAATAAATTATCTATATTATCATCTCAACTTATTCACAAGTCACTATTTTATCAAAAAGTCATACAAAAGCTTCGTCTTATATCATACCACTACTCAGTATATATATCACTTCAACTATCTATATTTCAGTTATATTACTTTCTCTTGCTGAGCAGCACGTTATTTTGGCACCTGCCACTATTTTGCAGCTATGTTTCTTCTCTACAAATTATTTTGTTGAGGTAGATTTCAAACTTGTTCTAAGTTCCTTGCAACTAACGATTACGCATCTCTTTTGATTTCATGCGCACAAAAACTTAAACTAGTGTCTATTTCCACAATAGCATTTAACTTTTTCATTATTTTTTTATCAATGTGAGCAGTGTGCAAATTATATCTCGTCTGCATATTTATCAACATTTCAGCTTCAATACGCAAAGCAAACTCCTCGTTTACGGGACGTTTAGAGTTTAAGATCTCGTTTACCCGGAATAAGAAACACCCATCTGCAAAACAAGTTTGCGTTGAGAAATACTTAGAAACTCAATTTCGTCTCTTAATACTTCTCCGGGATATGTAAGAAGAAAAGGGATAATGTTATTAGAGTAAGTTTTCATAATGATTTGATAGTCCAATGACGTTACACACTATTATGATTGGTTATGATTCCATTTGCGAGAGATCAAATTGAATTCTAGACAGGTCGCTTACTCTTATAAACGAAACTTCTTTTTCATTACATATATTAACAAAACATTAACAGAATGTTTTGCAAAAAGAAGCCATATTACTCTACAATGAGAAAGCCAACAAATCGTTTGTATTTTCGTACAATGTCGGGTTGAAAGCAGTGGTTCTTACCACTCAACTTTCCAGACTGGCAAAATTTTAGTAAATAATTTTTAATAGGGACCAACATACTGCAGCGTTTAATTGGATACAAATACATAAAAAACACTGGCGCGTTTGCAAATTTGCGAACATATTTTTCAAAACAACAAAGTCTTGCTCTTCAGCACTTGGACTAAAGCTTCCATTGCACCTTTCTCAATCCAGTAAGTAATTCTTCCACTGCAATGATACTGGCAAGGTTGGTTTGCTTTCTGGTCATTTTTTGCTTATGAAAAAATAAAGATAAGGTGTTTTTTCTTTTTCAAAAGCAAAATATTCTAGAACATAATGAGAGGAATGTAACGAGCGAGCAGGTATTGGACAGCACCCAATTTTATTAATTCTCAATTTACTCAAAATATGAATATTACAGGAATATGGGTACCCGTTTTATAGACATCATGCATACATGATAAACTCACATGACTGAAATATAACAACATAACAAGTACACATTAGTTATTATTTCTATGAAAACTAAAATATTACATTGTTTTTTGACTGGATATTCCACCTAATAAACATGAGCAACTAAGGTATCTGTTTTATCGGCAAAGGTCAATTTTCAAATTTCGATTTACAAGATCAAGCCCTCCATGTTTTTGAAACAATCTCCACACCGTTCTCTTCGGGTAGTATTTTTTAATACAGTAGCAATTATGAATAAGTCATGCTACTTTTCCCAACTTTACATGTTCTTATCATATATTACACAAAGTTATATAACGCTGTATAATAGCAATATATAACTTTTCAAACTTGCACTTTACTTGTTTTTAGACAAAAACGAATAAAAAGAGGACACATTCATATTTGTAATATTTTATAAAACAATGATATACCCATTTGGGATGTATGAAATCATATTACTTTCATATGATATATCATTTTTGCAATTTCCTTTACTTTATCATGGCATCCCGATTGAAGGTGCTTTTGGCAATGATTTAATTAACTTTATGGATACGCAAATCAGCCATAAAGTAATATACCTTATGGCTGAATTTCTAACAGATAGTCAAATTACAAACTAAGCCGATGCATGTCCATTAGTTTATCTGTCTTTTCCAATACTTTGAGTATTTTATTGGATTTAGCTTTCTCGAGAACTCGAATCTGGGTAAATCCTTTTTTTACTTCAATTACATATAGTAAATCCTCTTGTGATTCGCTATCATGCTCAATAGTTTTAATACATAAAACATCGTTTTTTAAATCAAAATAATTCGGGTTCATTTTTTTCGTTTTTAAATTATTATTTATTAAGACAACATGATAGTTATCTTGGTTAATTAGAAATATAGTTATCAATAGTTTTGTTTGATGTAATAATGATTTACCTCCAAAAATAATCTATATTCAAACTATTAGTTGTTTCAAAAAAATATACATCTGCTGTTTTTGGGAATTCTACTTTTGCATTTTGCTTTGATGTATTAATTATTGGCATTTTCTATTTCCTGAAAGATGAGCCATTAAAATCTACAACCCTACAAAGCCTTACAAGCCTGTCAAAGCATCGTTCTCCATATCTTTGAAGCAACTGCTCCTTGGTTAGGTTGGTACTTACAAATAGTAGCTTAACAAGTTTCTCGGACTCGTCAATGATTTTATTAAATGGTTCGTATGGTTCCATGTAATTGGTTTCTTTATCTTCGGTTCCTAACTCGTCAATATCAATACACCAACGTTTTAAGATTTCTTGCCATCCAACCGTTAATTTACCTTGCTTTGGATCAGGCATGTTTATTTCTTTAGCTGATTCGGGATGAATAATTTTATCAAACTTTCTAAAAAACATGATAGGCATTGCTGAAAGTAAGATTGTGGATTTTCCACGTCCACAAGCTCCCATTAAAAGAAGTCCTTTACCTTGCGTGTCTGTCATCCAATCTGCAATCTCATTGTATTCAGGCAACCATTGAAAGTCTGTTGTTGTCACATCGAGTTTTTGAAAGTAATATGAAAGTGCTTTTTTGCAATCTTCAAAGGTTCCAAATTTGTAAGACACAGCCTTTCTTTCGGTTTCTATTCCAGCACCACGTAATATTCTGATTGATTCTTCTACTCCTATCATTTTAATCTATTTAAAAGTGTTTGTTTTGCCTCCTCTGTTTTTGGCAATAAGATTTTTCCTGTTTGCATTTGAAGTGTTGCTTTTTGTTTTGGCTCAAAAAAGCCTGAATGGATTATCGAAATAGAGTTATCAATTATTTCATCATCCCAGGAGCAGTTATTCAAATATGTTTCAAAATTTCTTCTGTATTGTTTTTCTGTATTTGAAACGTATTTATAAATGTGATCAAGTGCTTTTGTTTTTTTTTCTTTTGATAATTTATCCCATTTCTTTTTAAGTTTTATTTTATCTCCAACTTTCTTATCATAAATATCCCAAACCTTTTCAAAAGGAATCATACTTTCCTCCTGGGGAAATAAAGGTGTTACTTTTGATTTTAATTCTAAATTATCATTAGAATTTACATTTACATTCTTATTAGGGGTTTCTGTGGGGTTATTTAGGGGTTTATTAGGGGTTTCCTTTTTTGGTCTACCTCCAAGCTTTCCATATTCTGCTCCTTTTTTCCCATTTTCATATCGCATTGAATTTGCATCTAATTGTGGCTTTATTAACCTGAATATAGCTTTAGGATAACTTGTAATTTTAGGGTCTTTACCTTCAAGAGCATAGACAGTAATTGCCTTGTAAATGGCTAATTGCTCGTTATCTGTTAAGTCTTCTAAGGCTTCATAAAAGCTTCGATAAAAAATATATGAATTTCTCTTTTCGGAAAACATTATTTACGCCCTCCATTCTTTTGTCCGGCAAGTTCCATTGCTAAATCTACATCAATTATTATTTTTCTGCCGATTTGAGTAATTGCCTTGTCTATCTTCCCCGATGCTTTTATTCTGTTTGCAGTAGGTAAGCTACAATCGAATATCTTTGCTATACCAACCATCCCGTAAACATAATTCTTGTCTGAACTTGTAGTATCAATTATTTTTGACTGTGGCGATCCTAAAACCTCTTTCAATTGACCTACTGTCAACATTGCAATAGGTGTGTTGTTATCAAATATTTGTATCATTATAAATTTGTTTTTTTAATTAGTTATTCGGTTCGTCAACCGCGTTGAGTAATTAATTACCGCACAAAGGTATAATGCTGACACTTAGAAATATAATGATTGCCATGTGATTTTAATGCAAAATAAAAGGCTAACATACAGTATGTTAGCCTTAGTTTCAGGAGAAAAGAAATTTGTTTTGTGATTTATCTTTTCCAACTAGTTGAAATTTCATTATTCAATGAACGAGCATTTATCTCATTATTCTTAACTGTAAAGTTTTTTAGTATATATTCCTTCGCTGTTGTTCCGGTAGGATATTGTATAATTTTCTGGTCGTGCCACTGATTGACAGTTGACAGTAAGTATTTTTTTGATTTTTTCCAATTTATCTTTGTCGCACATCTATTGATACTTAATAAATCATTTAAATTAGTCTTATCGGAAATTGAAATGTAAGTTGGAATTAATTCACTAATTTCATTGGTTATTGCCGAACTTACTGCCAGATCATTTGTGTTATTATCTGGCAATTTCCCTATGTCTTTTAATGTTTTTAGTTTTTCTATGAAAGCATCAATGATCTTTATTGATTGATCAATCAGATTGAGATAGTTTTCTTTATCTGAACTATATTCTGTACCTACAGTGTCAATACTTTCAAGCCATGGAACTATTAACTTTAGTTCTGTTTTTACCTCTATTAATTGTGTCAGCTTTTCAATGCTATCTTCTAAGTGCAATGCATCTTCCTTTTTTTTGTTAGCTTCAGCTATTGAGTTACACTTACTATCCAAGTCAATTTTTGAGGATTCAACTTTATCATGAAAAATTTTCTCCCTTTCAAAATCATCGCTGTTTCTCAGATACATATATTTTGAAATATTTTTTATAATTACATCTATATCCGAAACCATGCTTGTACAAGCATCGATATATGTATTATTATATGCTTCATATTCTTCTCTTGTTATTGGGTCTTCTTTATCAGTTCGTCCGTATCTTATCCATGAACTAAAATTATCTGATTCGATTCTATGAAAGTGATCTTCAATCTTCTGTATTAGTTGTTTCCAATTTAGATTTAATATTTCCTTATCGATATTCCCTGAATTATCAGTATAATTTCTCATAATACTAACAGCTTCTGAAATAGAAGTTGATTTATCATATGTATTTGCATAATTATATCCTGAATGAATGCAATTGGATAATATCTGTAATACCCTATCTATTTCCTTATTAATTGGTCTTTCAATCATTACTATCATTTTTTGTTGTTGGAATTCACATTTCATTAAATTTATTCATTTCCTTTTCTTTTAATTGATCAACTATTTTTACGTACGGTTTCATTGCTTTATAGTCACTGTGTCCAGTCCAACGCATTACAACCTCTGCCGGGATTCCTAAGAATAAAGCATTTACAATGAATGTACGACGTCCGCAATGGGTTGTTAGTAGGTCATATTTTGGGTAAACTTCTTCAATTCGTTCATTTCCTTTGAAGTAAACAATTCGTTGAGTCTCCTCGAATCCCACAATTTCCCCCATGTCTTTAAGATGTACATTCATTTTTACATTACTGATTACTGGCAAAACCTTACCATTTGGGAAATGAACATCTTTGTACTTATCTATAATTGATTTGCTGTATTTGTTTAGCTCTATTTTAAGCCCGTCTGAGGTCTTTTGCGTAACGATTGAGATAAACGTATTCCGAACATCGGAACGGCTCAACTTCGCAACGTCTGAGTATCTCAACGAGGTAAAACAACAAAAAGTAAAGACATCACGGACACGATCTAGGGCTTTTTTGTTTTCTTCGTCCAAGTCAACCATTTTAATCATACCATTTTCATCTGTAATTGGTTTTCCTTTTTTGTCTTTAACCTTTCTTTTTGCGGTTGAAAAATCAAAATTGTATAGTTTCATCAATTCATCCCATGTCAAGTGGATAACTTCTTTTTGATTTCCATCCGTCCCTTTGAATTTAGGCTTCCATGTTAGATGCAAGTTTCCCATATAATATCCTTTCCCAAACGCCCAACGCAGAAACCACTTTACAAAAGAAATATCCTTTGCAATAGTTGTATTTCTCAAATCAGCCTTTTGCAGATGATTGATGAAAAGTTGCATATCATTCTCGGATATTGCCTTCAGGTCTAATTTTGGATTGAATGAATATAGATGTTTGCGTATGGTTGCAAACTTTGTAAAGGTGGCAGGTGTCCAATTATTTTGCAATCCCATTGATCGGGTAAATTCATCGAATACCGTGAATAATGTTTGATCCTGGTCAGGTTCTATTCCGTGGGCTTTTCCATTGGCCTCGTTGAACGCATCTCGGTACTCTTTTTCACCCGGCAAATAATTATCTACTTCAAATGCTTTGAACATACTTTCGGCTAATGTCTCAAGTCGTTGAATTTCGGCATTTATTTCACTTGCAAAAACTTTCTTTTTTCCGTGAGTCGTGCCTGCTTTGCATCGTTGGCTATCAGTTACCCATTTGTCAAGCTGCACTCTATAACCAACATTGAAATTTACCTGATTCTTTCCCCAACGAACACGTAATCGCAATTTTGCATCTTTCTTGTATCCCGTTTTGTCTAATTCGTCTTTTTCCTTTGCTAAGAAAAAAAACAAGTTTCTTTTAATTTGCATAATAAAGTTATTAGTACCTGATATGCAAAAGTAGGTACTAATTTTCAGGTATGCAATGATATTTAAAGATATTCTATACTGTAATAAATAATTTATATTGTTGTAAACCAATATATTTATATAGTACTTGATTTTACTTGATTTTACAGGTATGAGAGCCTTCCTCTCCGCAAAATAGCTAAGACATTTAGCGACAAAAAACGGTAAAACCCTACAAATCCAGTGATTTGTAGGGTTTTTTCATTGTTATACCTTTCCTCGAAAGGGACATAAAAAAGACAATAATCAACCTACATTCTTTCCTAATTCATACCCCTTTCCTATTTTCCCCAAAAGGGGTACGATTTGTCCGAAATAGGCACTTTCCTGTCCGATATTGGCAGCCTGCATAACTCTCATAAACAATTCATTAAGTCTAACTTTGTAATTCAATTTGAGATTATGAGAACAACATTCAATGTACTCTTCTTTCTGAAAAGAGACAAGCAGAAAAAGAACGGAAACGTACCCCTAATGTGCCGTATCACTGTTGATG
>Ga0302215_10001789_pt1 | contig 15108 bp, 13 predicted proteins | sample II_Fen_N3_1_FD_194580 | JGI IMG/M metagenome (GOLD analysis project Ga0302215, IMG submission 194580) | Peat permafrost microbial communities from Stordalen Mire near Abisko, Sweden - II_Fen_N3_1 | ecosystem: Environmental > Terrestrial > Soil > Wetlands > Permafrost | place: Sweden: Abisko...
AAGTAGGGACCGGCTTTCATCCTGAAATGACAGGACGTGAGAATATCTATATGAACGGTGCCATCATGGGCATGACCAAAGCTGAAATTACCCGTAAGTTTGATGAGATAGTTGATTTCTCAGGCGTAGAACGCTATATAGATACTCCTGCCAAGCGTTACTCCAGTGGAATGACCGTACGCCTTGGTTTTGCCATTGCAGCCCACCTGGATCCTGAAATACTGGTTGTGGATGAAGTGCTGGCAGTGGGGGATGCAGAGTTTCAAAAGAAAGCCATTGGGAAAATGCAGGATGTGAGCAGAGGACAGGGGAGAACGGTTTTATTTGTAAGTCATAATATGGGTGCAGTAAAATCATTATGTAATCGATGTGTCATTTTAGAGAATGGGTCTGTAACTTTTGAAAGCAATGTTAGTGATACTGTTGATCATTATTTAAAATCAGATGAAATAATTGATGGCTTGCCCTTAATTAATAGTATAAAATATATATCGAAAGAAATTAAAATAGATGAAATAATTGTAAATGGAACTGATTTAAATTCAATTGTTTTGAATCACCCAAAAAATGAAATTAAGATTAAAATCAAAGGGAATGCCACAAATAAATTGCGGATAGGAATAGAATGCTTGCTATATGATAAAGACGATGTGTTGTTAGGTAAATTTGCACCTCAGCTAGATAATAAAGTGACTGATTTTATTGAATCAGGAAAATTTGAATTGAGTGAGCATATAATCTTGCCAATGAATATGACAAATGGTGAATATTTTTTACAAATAGAAATAACACATCCCAAAGTTGAATATTTAGCAGTATTTCCTAAAGCTTTAAAAGTTATAAAAAAAAATTATTTGAGTGAACAAGGTATTTTAATCGATAATAAACTATTTGGATTTTTATATTTATGATAGTAAAGATTGTCAAGAAAATTGTAAAAAAATGTTTTAGGATGCTTTTAAGAAACATCCTAACTGGAAATATAGAAAAAAAGAAAAAAGCAGACTTTGAGTATTTGTTAAGTCAAGGTGTAGAAACTGAATTTGGTTATGTATATTTGGGAGGCAAACCTATAATAAAAAAACATCCTGATTCAAGAATTATTTTAGGGAAAAATATAACATTGTTATCAGATTCAGAATATAATTGTGCAGGAATAAATCATCCAGTCATTTTGGCTACTCTTTCAAAAAATTCTATAATAGAAATAAAAGATGGATCTGGCCTCTCAGGTACAAGTGTGGTATCTCAAAGTTCTATTATTATAGGGGAAAAAGCTACAATTGGTGTAAATGTAAACATTTATGATACTGATTTTCATCCTGTTAATTCTATATTGAGAGAAAATCAAGGTGAAAGTGGCTTGAATTATGTTAACACGGCACCTATCATTTTAGAAAGAAATGTTTGGATTGGGGCTAATTCAACAATACTTAAAGGTGTGGTGATTGGTGAAAATTCAATTGTTGGTGTAAACTCACTAGTAAATAAAAGTGTTGATAGTAATGTTATAGTGGCAGGTATTCCAGCAAAGATAATTCGAAAAAATTAAATTCTAGTCCATGAATTCAATAATTTGCTGTATCGCAAAATTAGAAGAAGATTATATAAAGGAATGGATTTTATATCATCTTGATATCGGTTTTAGTAAAGTTGTCATTTTTGACAATAATGAACTCTATAATAAAGATTCACTTGAAAATAGTTTAGCTGATTTTGTTAGAAATGGAAGTTTACAAATTATCAATTATCTAGGTTTAAAGGCTGCTCAAATCACTGCATATAGAGAATGTTTCGACAATTTTGATTTTGATTGGTGCGCTTTTATTGACTGTGATGAGTTCATTACTTTTTCCAATAAAAGTGGTTTTAATAATATAAATGACTATTTACAAACGATAGATTCTACATATGACATAATTCATGTTAATTGGATGTGCTATGGAGATAACAATTTAATTTATAAGAAAAAAGGCTCTGTACAAGAAAGATTTACTAATCCCATTATGCCATTTAATTGGAAAAATATTAATTTTGAATATCCTCACAATTATCATATTAAATCCTTAATTAGAAAAAATGCAGATATTCTTTGGTTTGATTGTACACCTCATACGCCTTTAGTAAATAAAAGTTTTATATGTGATGCTGATGGAATAAAGATTACTGATAATTCTCCATTTTATAAATATACTTTTCAAACAATGTATATAAGACATTATGCTACAAAATCACTATTTGAGTTTATGGAACAAAAACTTATTAGGCAGGCAGCTGATTCTTATTCAAAAAAGTTATATTCTCTTCGCAATTATTATTTTTACAACGAGAAGACAAATCTAAAATGTTTTGTTTCGTATTGTTATTTATTGAAGTTGTTTTTTGTTAAGTTAAATAATATTTGTAAATATAAAAATTTAAATTGATAAAAGATATTTTTATTCCGCTATTATTTATGGTAATATGATATATTACAATTATTTATAACAATTAAGTTAATTGATTTAAAACAATGTAACATTATATATCAGACATCTTAAATAATTCTAATAATTTTTTATTTTCTTTGTAAAGTAAAATTTAAAATAAAAATTTGATAAATGTATTTCGCAAGATTGATTTATTCTATATTATTGGTTATAAATTCCAATCTAAGCAAATTGTCAACAGGTGAATTAAACATTTAATCATGAAAGATTTAACTCCGTTATTCTCAATAATTATTCCAACTTATAATAGTGAAACAACTCTCGAAAAATGTTTATATAGTATTATATCTCAATCTTTTCATGATTTTGAAGTGCTAATTATTGATGGAGTATCAATAGATTTCACATTAAAAATTGCTGAAAAATATGATGACTCTCGACTTAAAATAGTTTCTGAGCCAGATAAAGGTATTTATGATGCAATGAATAAGGGAATAAGATTGGCTAAAGGTGAATGGATTTATTTTTTAGGAAGTGATGACTTTATGTACTCTAAAGATGTTTTAAAGCAAATAAAAAGTGTAATTGATGGAACAAATCGTTATGTTATATATGGAAACGTAATGGTTAATGATGTAGAACAAGGAGATTTAATTTATGATGGAAAATTCTCTCTCGAAAAATTACTATATAAAAATATATGTCATCAGTCAATTTTTTATAGAAATATAATATTCAATAAAGTAGGGTCCTACGATATTGATTATTCAATTAATGCTGATTGGGATTTTAATTTAAGATGCAGATCAATGTTTAAATTTCAATATGTGAATATTATCATTGCTTTCTTTTCTACGGGTGGACATAGTCAAACAGGACTGGATAGATTCTTTTTTCAAGATTATTTAGGTAATATTACAAAGTATTTCTTTTGGCAATTCTATAAGAAAGATTTTCATCAACTTTCAAATCAAATATTAGAAAAACAATTAAAAGAAAAACATTTTGTACGTGCGTTTGTCATTATTTTGCAAATTAAAATATGTCATTTTAGAATTTTAATATCAAAGACAAAAAGAAAAATATGCTCTCGATTATAATATGTTCTCGAAATAAAAATATATCAGTAGAATTAAAGGACAATATAAAATTTACAATTGGAATTGAATATGAATTAGTTTTTATTGATAATTCACATAATGAATATTCAATTTTTCAAGCCTACAATGAAGGTGTAAGCCGTGCAAAATATCCATATTTATGTTTTATGCACGAAGATATTTTATTTCAAACTAAGGAATGGGGTGCGAAAGTGCTTTCACATTTTGAGAATGATAATGTAGGGTTGATTGGTGTAATAGGTACCCATTTAATATCTAAGTATCCCTGTGGCTGGACTGATACAGGTCTAACATCTGGTCATAATGTATCAGTTAATGAGTATCATTGTGACTTGTCAAGATTTGGTAAAAAAACTTATGTTGAGGCGGTGGCTACTGACGGACTTTGGCAATGTATGCCACGTTCCTTATTCGATAAGGTAAGATTCGATGACATAACATTTGATGGATTTCACTGCTACGATATTGATATATGTCTCCAGGTTAGAAGTATAAATAAACAAGTAATTATTATATCCGACATACTGATTAATCACAACAGTAAAGGCAATTGGGATACTTCTTGGATTGAAAGTACTTACAAACTTTATAAAAAGTGGGAAAATGAATTACCTCAAATTGCAGGAATAGATTTAAGTAGTGAAGAAATTAATTTAAGGACTGAGTTAGCAAACAATGCATTTACGTGGACAATAGAGTATATAAAAAGTAGAGATGAACTGAAAAGAGTCTTATCTTCAAATGCATATAAGTTGGGAAGAGCATTGTTAGCTCCGTTTAAAACATTAAAAAGAATTTTTTAACTATGATTCCAAAGGTTATCCATTATTGTTGGTTTGGTAAGGGGCTTATTCCGGCATCTCAGAAAGCATGTATAGAGTCTTGGAAAAAGATTATGCCCGATTATGAAATTAAACGTTGGGATGAGTCTAATTTCGATGTAGAAAGCTCTACATTTTCAAAAGATGCCTATGGAATGAAAATGTTTTCTCCTGTATCGGATGTTGCACGTTTATATGCTCTTTATAATGAGGGTGGAATATATATGGATACGGATGTGGAGGTTTTCAAACGATTTGATGAATACTTGAATTATGATTTTTTTTCTGCTGTTGAAGTTTTCCCTGATTTTTATGATAATATGAACTTGTTGGATGAGAATCATCGTCCACTTGACACTACAAATATCTTTACAACTGAATGTGGTATGTTGGCTGCCGTTCTAGGCGCAAAGGCAGGAAATCCGTTAATCAAAGAAACACTTGATTACTTTAATAATCAGCCATTTGTGTTTCCAGATAATACGATAAATATGAAAATTGTGCATGATGCTATAATTGCCCATAATGCATTGAAGTATGGATTTGTATACGATGACAAAAAACAAGTATTGGATGGGAATATGCTTATACTTTCATCAGATATATTTTGCTGTATGGAACACACATTTACTCATAAAAGTGTTTTGATTCATCATAATGCACAAAGCTGGATTCCCAAGACAAAAAGAGATTTATTTCTGCTGGAACTTGATAAATTCCAATTGTTGCCGTTTTATAAAAAATGTGGAAAAGTAAAAAGAAAATTATTTAGTTCTTTTCGAAAGAGTAGACACATTTAATTCAAATATTAAAAAAAATGCCTAAGGTTTCAGTTATTGTTCCAAATTTCAATCATGCAAAATACCTCAAACAACGAATTGACAGTATTCTACATCAAACCTACTCTGACTTTGAATTAATAATTCTTGACGATTGTTCTACCGATAATAGTAAAGAAATAATTGAATCTTACAGAGAACACCCAAAGGTAAGTTGTATAGTATATAATATCAAGAATGGAGGAACCCCTTTCAAACAATGGAACAAAGGAATTGAACTTGCAAGTGGTGAATGGATTTGGATTGCAGAGAGTGATGATTATGCCGAACCGGAATTTCTGGAGAAATTAATGCAGCAGACCCAAATGCATTCAAACTTAGGACTATTGTATTGTACAAATAATTGGGTAGATGAAAATGGGGCTAAACTATTACCGACTCTCGAAGATAAATCTATAGAGGTATACGAGGGTAAAAATTTTATTTTGAACAAAATGATGTATGAGAACGAAATACCAAATGTAAGTTCAACCTTGTTTAAAAAAAAATTATACACTCTAATTGACAATCGTTTGTATGAGGATATGAAACTTTGTGGAGATTGGTTTTTTTATATATTGCTCAGTGAACAAGCCCATGTACTTGCGCTGAATAAAGCGTATAGTAATTACAGGTTGCATAATTTGAACAGCTCTTCGAAAGCCGAAATTGCAGGTGCTTCTTGTTTGGAGGGAGTTGAAATATTAGATTATATTGTTAGTAAATTTTCATTAAAGTCATCTGCTTATTCACTTAAATATGCAAGAAGATGGTTAAAACTGAATTCAACATATGTCTATTCAAAAGAAGTAAACAGTTTGATAAAAAATCGTTTTCTTAAAAATCACAAGTTGGTTGTTTTATATTATTATGTATTGCTTATTTATAGGTCATTCAAATAGAATATGAAGAAAATTGCGATTCTCTCAACAACATTTCCACCGTTAAGCGGGGGAGGGGGTGTTGCCAGTGCTCATTATAATTTATACAGACAGTTATGTAATAATGGGTATCAGGTAAAAGTATTCACTTTTAATGACGATAACTTAATTGACAGTATCAAACCTACCCTAACTGATGATATTATTCGATTTGGTTTAACTGCCAAAGAAATAAAGAGATTAGATAATTATAATATTGTTCTCAGAAAATTTGATAAATGGATTCTAAGAAATAATGGAAATGATAAATTGAAATTTCAGTACTATATTTTACAACGGGCTAATATTGCATCAAAAAAAATTAATTCATTATTAATAAAATTTAATCCTGATATAGTTTTCCTGCCGAGTAATGGTGTGCCGGGAAGTAGTCTTGATAAGATACCAAATGCCCGTTATTTCCATATTTGTCATCATAATCCTATGCAATACATAGGTAACCCCTTAATGACAGAGCATTCGTTATCTGACGCACAAAAAGCGATACGTTTTGAACAAAAGGCACTCTCAAAAGTAGATGTGGTCATCTGTGTGAGTAATTACATGAAAAGTTTGTTTCTACAAACGTTCTCGTTCGAAAAGCTTGTTGTAGTTCTACCTAATATCGTTGATGATACCTATATTAATGCAGTTGTGAAGAATGATTTACACCGTTTGTTAAATATCGATTCAACATACCCAGTAGTTTATATTCCGGCCGGGGGTATCAGGACCAAGGGTGAGCAGTTTGTCATTGAGCTCATTCGTCGCATGAGCAAAGCTCTTGAAAATAAGGTAGGGTTTTATATTTCTGGTAAGTTAAGCAAGGCCCAACAGTTTGAATTATCTTTTCTGAATCATTATAATTTACATATTTTTGTATCGGGAGATATTTCAAATGAGCAAAACCTCTCAAATGTAAAAGATTGCGCTCTTTGTGTTTCTCCTACGCATACCGAGAATTATTCCATGGCTTTTATAGAGGCATTATTTATGGAGATTCCTTGTGTGGCTTTTGAAATTGGTGGAAATGCAGATATTGTTGTTAATGGCAAAACAGGATACCTTGTTCCTTATTGTGATATCGAGCAAATGATTGAAAAATCACTAGATATACTTGGTTCAGTGGAATTACAAAAACAACTTAATCTGTGTATTGCGGCTTATAATAAAGAAAAATCGGCATCCAAAATAGCGAGTCAGTATATTAAGCTTATTGAATCATGATACTAATTACTATAATAATCCTTTGTATTGTATTAATTTTTATGTCGGTTCTATGGATACGATTTTATCCACATCAGAGCATGCCAATAGGTGATATTATTGATATAAAAACGCCTGAAGAGAAATACCACAATGATTGTTTACATCCTTGCATCCGGTACTATGAAATACCATTTGCCGGATATCATTATTGGTTGGTCCAGACACCCTGGTATTTTTATGAGAATAAGCTTGAAAATCCCATTTTATATAAGACAAATGATTTGTCTGATTTTGGAGAAGGTGTAGTGGTATGTGAAGCTCACGAATGTGGATATAATTCTGATCCTGTAATTTTTCAAGAAGGTGATAGAATGTATGTCTTTTGGAGAGAATATAATACGCCTTTATGTCTAGATTTAGGTTGTCAGAAAGCTACTGTTGGTGTATACACACGTGACGGAATCACTTTTAGTGAAAAGGTTGTCTATTTAGTCGATAATAATGTAGATTCTGATACAGAACAATGTCCTATTTTGATAAAGAAAAACACGAAAGAAGGTGACCGTTATTATTTTTATGCAGTCTGGTATCAATATAAGCCCAATCCTTACAATAAAGGGATTTCAATTTGGGAAGGGACATCGTTAGTATCTCCCGATTTTCAATTAAAACAGTTGATGCCTTTTAATTCGGTTTATACCTGCGATAAATATAAACAAAGAAGGTTTGGTAAACATTTATGGTTTATTCCCAAACCCATAAAATATGATATGTGGCATTTTGATTTAATTGAATTTAATGAGAAATTATTTATGATATCCTCCTCGAATATGGGAGAAAATATTATGTTGTCGCAATCTGATGATTATATCCATTTTAAGACTAAAAAATCACCATTGATCAATGCTCACCATTGCGAAAAACTGGAAGTTCCACGTCAAAATTTGTATAAGCCAAGTGGTTTTATAAAAGATGATATATTTTATTTATATTATACTTCAACTCCCTGGAGTATGACTGAAGGGTTCAATAAATTACGATTGAGTAAGATTCCGATAAACAAACTAATTTAATGATTGATGTTTCAAACACCCATTCTTCTTATCACTTTCAACCGACCTGAACATACACTCCGGGTTCTTGAAGAAATAAAAAAAGTGAATCCTCAGCATTTGTTTGTTTTTCAAGATGCGCCGCGGGTTGGACATCCATCAGATAGTGAGAAATGTTTAGCTGTTCGAGCAGTCTTGAACGAACAATTGGATTGGGGATGCGAATTGAAAACCTTTTATACTGAGTCAAACTTAGGATGTGGTAAAGGTCCGTCAGCTGCCATCAGTTGGTTTTTTGAACATGTGGAAATGGGAATTATCTTTGAAGATGATTGTTTGCCTCATCCTGAGTTTTTTGTATATTGTGAACAATTGTTGTTGAAATATAGATACGATCAACAGATTTCATTTATTGGAGGTTCCAGTTTCCAAGGTTTAGAGGAAAATAATGATGAGTCTTATTATTTTGGCTCAGGTTCTTATGGCACATGGGGTTGGGCCAGCTGGCGCAGGACATGGTTGCTTTTTGATTATTATATAGCCGAAATTGACAGAAGTATCATGAAATCAATTATTAAGAGTTACTTTAAGGATCATAGACAACAAAATTTTTGGTTGGAGATATTTGAAAATGTGAAAGTAAATCGGTATAATGAAACTTGTTGGGATTATCAGTTTTATTTCTCTTGCTGGAAAAGAGGTATGATTGCTGTTTTACCCTACAAAAATTTGATAACTAATATTGGATACGATAATGAAGGTACTCATACTTTTTCAGCAGAACACCCAGCCGCAAATTTGACTACGAAATCGATTCTTCCACTAAGACATCCCTTAAGGGTAAAATTAAATATTAAAGCAGATTTTTATGTGTTTAAAAGGTATACTCTTTCCTATGAGTATGGTATTAGTGGTTTAAAGAGATTACCACATAGACTAAATAAAAAAATAAAGATATTATTAAATCATAAAGGACCTTGGATTAGAAAAAAATAATGAAATTAATATATTTTTTTTATTTACCAGTTATCAAATCTTATACTGCAGCAATAACCATGTTTGGAACAGTCAGAGCACTTTATAGTTTTAGGTTCTAATAAGATTTAATTGAGTAAAAAAGCACTTTTGAAATTCACATTAAATTAAATGAATCAAAGTTATGAAAATAAAACACTTTTATTTTATTTTTCCTATTGTAGTTTTAATTTTATATATTTATCAGTATATGAAGATAGATGTAAACTTAGATTCAGTTTTTGATGAAGGTTTTTTATTTTTAAAGTTACAATTAGCTGGAAAATATTGTGTTGATAGTGGTACTCAATGGACAACAATAATTAATAGATTATCCTGCGAACAAATCACTTCAAATTTATTATATTTACGTTATGCCCGTTTTTTTGTTCATATTTTATCAGTAATACTATTCTCATTTTTATCTTCATGGTATTTATATAAAAAGGGAATACTCAATACTTTCAAAAAGAAAGTATTTTTTTTAACGCTTATTTTCTTAATTGGAATTATTTCACTGGGTGGAATTATTATCTCCTATAATGAATTGCAGGAGTTTTTCTTGTTGAGTGTTATTGGCTGCTTTTTAGTGTCAACTGTTATTTCATCAAAAAACGCATTCTTTTTAAATATTCTTATTGGTTTCTTTTCTTTTTTCTCGATAATGACTATTTTACCCTCCGGTGTGTTGGTTCTAGTTTGTGTTTTATTATTAATGTGGATTAAACATTTTAAAGATTGGAAAACTGGTTTAGTTTTTACATTTGGGGTATTTTTGGGCTTGTTACTTGCGGTTTTAATTTTTCAGTTTTTAATTTTTGATTTAAGAATCGTCTATAAAGGAATGGTAAAAACTGCTGAAACTATTACCACATTAAATCGAGGGTATGATCCATTTTCTTTTCTGGTAAATATATTTTTATATCTTAGAGATTTTTATATGGCTACTTGTCTGTTTTTAGGGATAACACTGATTACAATTTTACTTCAAAAATATACAAAACAATGGGTAGCAATATCAGTATTTATTGTTTCAATGATAGCTGTCTCTGTATATCAAAAAAAACCTGAAATGGTTTTCACTAGCTTCCTTGCATTTCCAATGATTATCTTCTTTATTGCCATCTTATTTGAAACTTCTAAGTTGAACTGGCAGTCATTTTTTTCTTTCAACACACTCTTACTACTTTTCTTATTTTTCGTGCCTCTAATTTCCTCTTTAGGGACTAATGTATATTTAGGATATAAAATGCTCTATTTTATCTTACCCTGGGGTGTATTGTTAATGGAATTGATGTCCAATGGAAGTATCAAAAACAAATATGCCAAAGAAATTCGTTATTTTTTAATTCTTTTTATCCTCCTGATTGTAAATCAACCTATTCAGTCAATGTTGCATGACATCAATAATATTAAACATGAAAAATTATTTTTTAATAAAGAAAAACCTATATCACAAATCCAACTGACTGTTCAACAAAAAGAATATTATGAAAAAGTGTATAAGATAATGGAAAAGTATGGATATAAAGCTAAAGATGTGATTTTTTCAACTCAATTAGATCATATGACCATAGTTGCTTTTGATGGAACACCATGTGGATTGTATTTTCAACCAATGGATTTTCTTGCAGAAAAAAGTAAGCAAAGTCTGAAAAAGCCTGAATTCCTGTTCCTGACAAAATATGATCTGACATTAATGTCTGATTCAATTAAATCTTTAAATTGGGGTTTCCCTGAGGCTTATGATTGCTATTATGTTGGAACCCCGGAAATAACTAATACCAGCTATCCTACTGAACGTTGGTTGTATTGCCTTAAAGATAAATAAAATTCTGATATACGACCAATTAAATTTCAAAAAATCATAAAATGAAAAGTATACAATGAAACTTTCAATAATCACCATTAATTATAATAATGCTTCCGGTTTAAAAAAGACTATGGAAAGTGTTTTCAATCAAACTTCTCATGATTTTGAATATATTATTGTTGATGGAGACTCGATTGATGGTAGTAAAGAGGTGATTGCTCAATATGATATTATGTCTAATCGCCCTGTAATATGGATTAGCGAAAAGGATAATGGCATTTATCAGGCTATGAATAAAGGGATTTTATTGGCGAAAGGTGAATATATTCAATTCCTCAATTCGGGAGATATTTTAGTATCAACCGATGTAACCGAAAGAATGTTGAAAAACATTCACGATACTTCAATTTATTATGGTAATATGCTTAAAGTTTTGCATGATGAAACTATTTTTTATAACAGGGAAATTCCCAAAATCACTTTCTTTACTTTTTATCGGGGTACAATAAATCATTCATCAGCATATATCAAACGAAGTTTGTTTGAAAAGTATGGACTTTATGATGAATCATTAAAAATTGTTTCAGATTGGAAATTTTATTTGATTGCTATCGTGTTAAATGACGAAAATGTAGAATATGTAGATATTGATGTGAGTTATTTTGATATGAAAGGGATTAGTAATACAAATGTTGAATTAGATAAAGAAGAAAGACGTTTTGTCTTAAATGAACTGATTGTACCAAAAATACTATCAGATTATGATGAACATTGGTTTGATGTAGAGCAAATGAAACGAATAAAAAGATATAAAGTAGCATCTATGGTAGTTTGGTTTATTGAAAGGTGTTTGTTTAAATTTGAAAAAAGAAAAACCAAAATTAAAAAAGAACATTTGTACTATTAAAAAAAAAGCTAATAATTATGTTAAATATATACTTAATAAAGGTACTAAAGAAGATTGGTTTATTAGAACGAATTAATTTTATCCTCAAAAAAGAATATAATGGAATTCAAATTTTGATTCCGTTCATAAATGGTATAGGTCTAACAAATCTTATCATAAAAAGAGAATGGTTGGATTCACTTATTGATTTGTTTGTTAAGGGAGAAAATAAGGCTTTTGTTGATGTTGGAGTTAACATAGGGCAAACGTTAATTCGTATTAAAACAGCTTGCCCGGATGTCAGGTATATTGGATTTGAACCAAATTCTACTTGTACGGCTTATGCTCAAAAATTAGCGAAACTAAATAACTTTTCAAATTTTACGGTTCAGAATACGGCATTATCATCTAAGGTTGATAATTTAATATTAGAAAAAACGTTAGTTGACGATTCGCGTGCATCCCTAATTTCTGAATTACGTCCTAATTACTTTTTAGATAAAGAAAATGTTATTGCAATGGATTATCAATCTTTTTATTTAGAAGAAGATATTTGTTTTGTTAAGATTGATGTTGAGGGTGGTGAATACGAAGTCATTAAGGGTATGACAAAAGCAATAGAAAAACACCAACCAATCATAACTTGTGAAGTATTAGACAGCTTGAATAGTGAAGTGCATGATTTTACTCAAAAAAGAGCAACTTTAGTTTGTGAAATGCTTAAATCCCTCGATTATGAAATTATTCAATTACAAACAAATAAAAAAAATGATAAATTAGTATCATTTAAAATGATAACCGAAATTGTAATTAAACAATGGACAAACGAGAGTTCAGATTTTAATGACTATCTTTTTTATCCACGTGATAAAAAAGAAAATGTAATAAAAAAAATTAGGAGTTTGTGTAATTAATAATTTATTAAGCTTTTAGAGAGTTGAAATAATTCTAAAAAAAATTATTTAATTGGTTGCTTGCAAATGAACAATACAATTCTTTGGACTTTTTATTTTTGAAAATAATTGGTCTTTATTATAAAATGTACCACATTTTTTATATAAAGCGGTAAAATAATAGCATTCATAAATATGGTTATTCTAAGGCTTAAGACAAAATATATACAAGTAAAAATGATTTTTTTCACAGAGAGGCCTTCGTTAAAAGAAGGTTTGTTTACGACCTATAGAAGTGCGAGTTCAAGTAGTACCTATTTCTTTTTTGTAAAGGAAGAAATAAATACCCTGATTAATACTCTTAAGTTGTCAGATGTTGAATTGCTTCGGTCATTTCGGAAGAACACAGTGTATGAGATAAACAGGTCTATCAGGGATAAATTGGTTGAAATTGACCTGGAAGCTACATTGGATGACTTCATCCCGTTGTACAATCAATTCGGTTCCAACAGAGACTGGCGCAACTTTAAGATACGGGATGTCATGTTGGATAATTATCATATAACTGTTTGTCGACATCATGGTAAGGTAATTATTGCTCATTTGTATTTCATGGACACTCATAGCAAGCGGGTTTGTTTGGAGTCTTCGGTGTCAGACATTGATAATGTCGCAGATAGACAGTTAAAAGCGTTGATAGGACGTTCGAACCGGCATCTGCATTATGCCGACATGCTTCATTTTAAGAAGCAAGGTTTTGATCAATACGATTTTGGAGGTTATGACAATCATCACACAGATGATATGAAAAAATCGGGAATCAATCGATTTAAAGAGGGTTTTAGAGGTGTATTTGTTAATGAATCGAATTATACCTCTTATCCTCTTTATATCATGTTTTTATTGAAAAAAACAGGACGATTGTTTAAAAGTATGAAAGCTTATTTTTTTATTCTTTATTGTGCGTTAAATTATTGTCATTTAGTGCTTGTATTAACAACTTCAGCAGTTATTAATTTAGAATAAGTGGTAGAATGAAAAAGCTGTAAAATACCCTCTAAGTAGTGGGAACAATTAAATGTCCCATATTAAATTCACAAGAATAGAACGCGGATGTAATCAGATTTGGCGGATTAAAAACGGATTTTATTCCAACAAGTTGGAATCGATTTTTCTATGTTGATCAACTCCAACTTGTTGGAGTTTTAATCCGTTTTTAATATAAAAAAGAATCCGTTTTTATTCGCTTTATCACTTAAAATCAGCGTTCAAATCTTTAATAAAATAGGACATTATTTCCTTTCTTGTACTTATCATTTATTTTCTAGTCATTCATGATTTTTAATTATTAATTTAAAAGTGTTTTCAGTCATTATACCTCTCTATAATAAAGCTCCTTATGTGCAAAAAGCCATACAGTCAGCACTTTCACAGACTTATCAGGAGTTTGAGCTAATTGTGATTGATGATGGTTCGACAGATAACCCATTAAATAATTTAGAATTCTTAATTCATAATTCACAATATAAGAAGCAAGAAAGTTCTAAGAAGATTAGAATAATAAAACAAGAAAATAAAGGCGTTTCAGTAGCCAGAAATAACGGGGTAAAACTGGCCAACTATGATTATATTGCATTCCTGGATGCGGATGATTGGTGGGAACCCACTTACCTTGAAGAAATGAAGAAATTGATTGAGGAATTTCCACAGGCAAGCATTTATGGAAGCAGTTATTATAAAGTAAAAAAAGGAAAATTGATTACGGCAAACATTGGCGTGGAAGATGGATTTGAAAGTGGTTTGATAAATTATTCCCAGGTTTATGCTAAAACTATGTATATGCCTTTGACTTCAATAACTTCCATTATTAGGAAAACCGTTTTTGATATTGAAAAAGGGTTTAAACCTTCTTTAAAATTGGGCGAAGATTTTGACTTGTGGGTACGAGTGGCATCAAGATATCCGGTCGCCTTTCTCAATAAGCCATTGGCTTATTACAATCAGGATGTTGAATTAGTAAACAGAGCCATTGGGGAAAAATTATATGAGCCCCAAGAGCACATGCTTTTTACTGATTACAGCGAGTTTGAGAATAACGATGACTTTAAAAAATTATATGAAAAGTTGGCTGT
>Ga0302215_10001791_pt1 | contig 15102 bp, 30 predicted proteins | sample II_Fen_N3_1_FD_194580 | JGI IMG/M metagenome (GOLD analysis project Ga0302215, IMG submission 194580) | Peat permafrost microbial communities from Stordalen Mire near Abisko, Sweden - II_Fen_N3_1 | ecosystem: Environmental > Terrestrial > Soil > Wetlands > Permafrost | place: Sweden: Abisko...
CCCCCTGTAGTTCAGGGACGATGCCCCTACAATAAGGGCATCTGAAATTACACCTGTTTGTAACAATTAATTCACATCTTTGAAGATCACTTTTCCAAGAAACCTCTTTTGCTCTTTTATCAGATAACGTATAAAACCCAATGTCCTCCATCTTCATAACAAACCCCCTTAATCTTCATCTTCCTCATATATAGAATAATCATATTGACTGAACGGAGATATCCACTCAGCCACCTTCTTAACTCCCACAGGATTGTCATTGTACCAATCCCGCACATCTCTATGTTGTTGTATCTCTGGTGTTATAATTTCTACCATACTAACTCAACACATAAAAATTAGTATGTTTACAAGCATCATAATCAAGTATTTCCAATTGAAGGAACTCTATGAAACGAAGATCCACTTCTCCAAATTCAAAGGCTTTAATTGAAAATTCTCCATCATCTGAATTGACTTCTATTGTGTCATTTTCTTCAAACATTGCTTTGGCATAGGTTGCCTCTAAATCTTTTGCATATTCAGAAGCTTCAAACATTAATGCCCCATAATCATCATCACCTCGTACAAATAAAACTCTCATACGGCCCCCTTATTATTATAGATCCTTAATACACTCTATATTACAAATAAATTCAACCCCACACATAGTGTGAAAGACAAACCTTTTATGCATAGCAGGTACGTGCAGGAAATCTCTTGATTCAGTAAAATCCATATCAAGTCTCTTACAAAGGCGTTTCATTTTTAATCTATCCGTTTTATCTATAGATAAAATCTTCTGCTGTGCTGGTTTCTGCATAGTCAAAAGGTCTTCTTTCTCTGGAGGAAGAGGAAGCAATATCCTATCAGACAGCCAGAATATGCTCTTCGTCCCCGGTATACGCACCAAATAGGATGTATCATTTCTCACATACACATTCTGAGCCACAACCATACCAAATCCACATGAGTTGGGGTGTTGTTCTCCCTCTACTACCGCTATAATTACTCCTGCCCGTTCTAGGGTTTTAGCAGCTCTTGGCTTTATAACCCAATAAACTTTATCATTTACAGCATACATTCGTTGCTACCACCTTTCGTTACTACTAATAGTAACACATATAATATTATTTGTCAAGTGTCTATTTCCTTCCCCTGTATTTTGTGCTGACTGGTGCTAAAGGAATATCCACAGGAGCTTCCTCATATATCTCAGCAACTTTTACATAAAAATCCCGTATCTCACATATAGTCTCTTTCTTCTTGCATAGCCTTGCTAGAGCTATAGTTAGTCTCATGAGATCATCCTCATCAAAGCTTTCTTCCACTGCTCCCAATACGTCCTCTATAGGCATATTCAATGTAATTGATACTGTCATATCTGTCATAATATCTCCCTAGTATTAAATCCAAAGATCATTTGACAGGTGATTTAGCTTCCTGTCACATTCCTGTTTACTCTGATTGTCAGATGCCCATTTTTTCAAGGCACACAGCCATTTAAGTAGCAACATCACATCTCCTCCTAATACTCTAAATCTCTAAATCTCTAACGGACATAGATGCCTTTATGACATCTCCCATGGATGCAACTTCTTTACCTCTCATTTGTTTCCTAAGCCAACTATTCAACCCCTCATTAACCGAGATAAATATACCATCTTGCATACAGGCATAGACTACAAACCGCTTGAAGTTATCATTCTTACTGTTTCCCATGGCCATATATTCTATGTCGTTCTCAAGAGTTGTCTCTACATAAGGGTCTGTCTGAGACTTCAACATCTTAACATAGCTATTCAGTAAAGTCAAGGGGGTAACTCTCTTGGTGTTTATCTTCTTGAGTGCTTCCCCCATATCATCTATATACTCGGCAAACCTACCATAAAGGTTAAAAAACCGTTCATCATAGGGTTTGAAGTGAGTATAGAATTTCTCCTGCCCTGCTTTGTTCACTAGCCTGTCATTTATACCGATCCGCGTACCTTCCGAATACGTTCCACCGTAGAAGATACGTAGTTCCGCAGGTAGTTTAGTAGAGTCTACTTTCTTGGAAAGTACAGTTTTATCTTTCGGTACTTCTTTAAGGAATTGGTTAATGACAGGAGAGTACTTTCTGTCAAAATGCATGAGCGCCGTGGCAAATGTGGGGGCTTGAGCATAAGTGTAACTATGGACGCATTTAACGATGTCCTCGTATGCCATGGTGTCCAACTGTGCCTGAGTCACTTTGCGTGTGAAATTCGTGCCATAGTGTGCTATTACAGACCCTTCTAGGAAGGTTTTTAGTATCTTGTCTGCGTTCATAGCATCTTTAGTATATCCATCTCCGCGCAGCTTCTTTACGTTACATTTAGCCAGAGCAGGGATATCTTTAGTATCCTCTACAAATTGTAGGAATTCCTTACTAGGAGTGTATTCTTCCTCTGGTTCAGGTGGAGTAGGGGGCTCTTCATCATTATCATACTGCTCATTTTTTTCTATATGAGTATTATTTACCACTAATCTAGTAAGGTGTTCTGTAGGATACATCGCCCTCAGAGAACATTTGGCCACTTTATCCCCAAATAAATGTATCTTAATAAGAGGTTTCCCGCAGGTGGGGTTTGCTAGTTTATCTAAGACAGAATGTACTTTGTATTCAGTGTCTAATCCAAATACCCTAAACTGATCAATTACCAGAGAGGTAGATATTTGTAGATAAATCTTGCCCTCATAAGCATATGTATGATGTTTACTTACAGCAAGAGGATCTGTGCCGTCAGCTATAGCTAATCCTACTGGAGCATAAAAGGAAGCTAGCCAAGACGCTACCATAAATCCCATAGCACCTATCTCTGTATAATCTTTACAGGCATCAATATTTAATCGAGGTATACAGAAAAATTCATACCCCCTTTTCTCTTTTTGTGGTTCAGGCATATATTATCTCCTCTAAAAAGAGAGAGTATCATATATATAATTACGTGTCAAGTGCTTTTACAAGGGTATCTTGCGACGTTTTTTGATGGTACCTTACCTTAGTTTTGCAATCTACCTTGTCTTAAAAAAACAATCTACCTTGTCTTAGTTTACTTGGTACTATAACATATAATATATATAATAGGATAAGGTGTATAATTAAGAAATATAGAGTACTATATTAGAATTCAGTAGAATTCTTGACAATATTTGGATTTCGTGTTATTATACAGAAGTAAACAAAAGGAGATACCTCCGTATGTCACAGACAAGTAAATTTGACCAATATCTACCCCTGATAGATAAATATCTAGAAGATTATGTCTCTGGAGAAAAACCTATAAGTTTTGCCCAGTTCGGAGATATGTTAGCTATCCTTGTGCCTACGGCACCTGTTAGCACTATAAAGAACTTATGGCTGGCATATAATTACCTGTTAAAATACACCCTTCATCTGAAAAAGCAGGAAATACTGGTGCCGAACTTGGGGCGTATCTCTCCGGGGCAGAAGGGAGCAGCTACTCCCGTGTTCACCCCTACCTTACATGCCCGTGATGCACCGAATTTAGCAAAGAAGATGTTTGAAAAGGCACAGAAGGGTAGCACTTGACCACATAGTTCTCCTGTAGTAGGGTTGTGTAGTTATGCCGCTATAACTCAGTTAGTAGAGTGCCTGTCCTGTAAACAGGGTGTCAAGGGTGCAATTCCTTTTAGCGGCTTCTTTGGGATGTAGCATAATTGGTTTATGCAGGTGCCTGATATGCACAAGATCGGTGGTTCAATTCCACCCATCCCAATATGGAGAGCAATATATGCCGAAAAGACCTTTAGTGGAAGTAGCACTCAGAAAGCCCCTTGAAGAACGCAAGTCTCTTCTAGAAAGCAACCTAGATAAGGTGTTCGTGGCCTATATCAAGAGGCGCGATAAGTATGAGTGTGTTATGGGGGGAGAGCAGCGAGGATTACATATAGGGTATATCTTTAACCCAAAAGATTACCCTAACGTCCGGTGGGATCCTATGAACGCCCACCTTTTATCCAACGTCCAATATACCCACTACCACGAAAGTAATCCATTCATCTACCTTGACTGGTTTATAGACCATTATAGCTCTCTTGACCTCACATCCCTCCGTGCCCGAGCAGAAAGTAGAACACGACAATGGCCTGTGCAAACTATGATAGATATGACCAACAACTTTGTAAAGAAGACAAGAGCGATACCAAAGGAAAAGCGCAAGAATGAAGAATGAACTCCAAGAGTATGTAGAGTCTGAGATTAAGACTATCCTACCTGACTATGATGATGACCTCTTAACAGAACTAAAGCTAGAACCCCTAGAGATTCTATTCGTATATAAATATGTGAGCAATAACTTTGACGGCCTTGCTGCCTATAAAGAAGTGTATGGTGTAGATCAGAAACAGGCCCTCCCCCGCTATAAGAAACTCCTGAGTAACGAGAAGATAAAGTCTGGAATAGATAAGCTCCTAGATATGATATGGGATGAGGCATGTAGTGTCCTTCCTGTTCAGCTGTTGCAAGACTTAAATGAGTTACGTAATCTGGACATATTTGACTACTACTTCTCTGATGGATCCCCTAGACCACTAGACAGTATATCCCCTGCAAAAAGAAAAATGATAAATAACGTCAACATGATGCTTGACAGGGATGGTGGAGTTCATATAACATATGACTTACCAGACAAGAGAAAGACTACGAGCACTATGCTAGAGATAATAAAGCTCCGCAGCGAGACTACAAAAGATAAGGAAGGTACTATAAACGATATGGAAACACGAGAGATGATAGATAGTATATTCAGTAAAGCCCCCGCAAAGGCACTAACATGAAAAAGATGGTAAATGATTTTTGTATAGAGTGTGGGAAATTTACCTCCCATATACCCTACTGTGAGGATAGAGAGATCATGTGGCACGGTAAGCCCGTGACGTACTCTGAGACAGGAAGGATATGTAGTATTTGTGGCTGTGAAACACAATCAGTAGAGGAGAATGATGAAAGTGTGCAGCAGATTAAGGATGGATATAGAAATGCCTATTAAAAATGTTCATTTCATTTCGGCTTTTTTCGATTAATACACGGGAATATAGAAATAAATATTCAATTCAAAAAGACGAAAATTAATTATACAAAATAGATAAAAAATAAAGTAACAAAAACAAATAAAAAACATAACAAAGAAAATATGTTTGATTCAATCTGACGAAAATTAATACAAAAAGAAACAAAGATAAATATAACTAAAATTAAAGATAAAAATGACAGATAAGTTTGATTAAAGTTAAGATAAAGTTAAGATAAAGTTAAGATAAAGTTAAGATAAACAATATAAGAAAAACAATATAATAAATCCAGAAAATGAATAAAATAACAAACTAAAAAACAATAAATAAAACAGATAGTAAGAAAGAAAATGTTAATTTACAAGGTAAAAACAACAAAAAGACTGCTGATAAAGATAAAAAGACAACAAATATAATACTAAAATCAGCAAAAAGTATTTTTACAGGAAAAAACTGGATTATTTTTATTTAATTTATATAACTAATTATAAAACGATAAAATTCAATAAAAAGTAGCCCTAAAAACAATATTTCCCCAATAAAAAACTGAGACCAAAAAGTTTTTGAAATTTTTCTCTATAATTATACTATACATGTATATAATGTATATACGACTGAAGTTCTTGTTGTTTTTCAAAGTAAATAAGAATAAATGTAAGCAGCTATATACTACTATCCTACTAGGAAATATCAGAATTAAAGCGAATTGATAGGATATAACGCAGCTTGTGCATAACTTGTTGACAACTTGTGCATAACTTATTGTATAGTATCATACTAAGATAAAAAAGTCAAGGGCTGTGGATAACTTGTGGACAACCAATTGTGGATAACTTGTGGGTAACTTTGACCAGAAAAATTCACATATTTGAAAATTCTCCGTATAACGCAAAATTTAGTACTTTATAACGACTTTATATGCTCGCCGGTTTTCTCCGTACGTTGAACCATAGAGAATTCGCCTAAAGTACTGAATTTTAAGAATTCCCTATTGTGTATAACCTTATAAGAAACATAAAATCAGTGTATATATAGAAGACAATAAAAATCGTATAAATTCGCTTAAAAAAGATATATAAAGTGATTGACTCGCATTGCCCATATCATTATTATCTAGTGTATCAAGGTACCCGGAAAACCTTAAAAACCGGAAAGGGAAAAAATGGGAAAACACTTTGTTGGTTATCCGATGGATACCGTAATTTTGTTACTTAATAAGGTAACAAAAGATAAAGAAGGTCGAATTCTTGCAAGATGGATGGACTCGGGAATATGCCGTGTGCTTGTCCAGTTGTATAGCGGAAATTCGTACAATGGAATTTATGTTGCTGGTGAAGGTTATGCCGGCGGATACGGATATGACAAGTTTAGTTCTGCCGTTGCCGATGCGTGCCGAAAGTGTTATACCGATGAATATATTGACGGAGTATTCAAAACAGTGAAGTATCCTATCAATATCGGCGATCATGAGACCATAAAATCGTTCGTATTCTGTAACACGCCTGAAGAGCGGAACGCAAAAAAACAAGAGGCGGAAAGATTAATAGCAAAAAAAATCATACCCATTTATTCTGGCGCCGGTAACACGGAGGAAGCCTTTTCTCTTTATTTTGACTATATGCAAGCATTTTAAGTCTACCGTATAGTAGACTAAATTTTGAGTTATAAGGGAATTATTATGGTATGTAGAGAATGGTTATTCAAAACCGATAAAGAGGCAACGGAAAGAACGGGTGAACATTTTATTAAAGTATATATATCATATGATATCGGGAATTCATCGGGATATCACGAAACAAAAAGAGGATACACTTTACACTGCCAACCTGTTGGACGGAGAAATTTAGGGAATTATATATCAGAATTTTGTATACCTACTAATGGGTATAAATTGTTTATACTTGAAGTAACAAAAAAGAGTAGTAAGGCCGAAAGTCAAGCTATAGACCTTGCAAGAGAAGTTTATAAAGATATGCTAGCAAGGGTATGTACTGCCGAAAATTGTACTATAATTGGAGATATAAACATATGATATATTATCGTACAATAGAATACCGTGGAAATTTCCCAAAAATTTATGCTATAGTGAAAGGGGAATTGTTTACAGAAAAAGAGGTTTTCAAGTTTTCCATACCCGAAACAATACTGGAAAAAATAGAACTATCAAGAAAGAAAACATATTTCTTTTTTGGCGCTAGACTGGAAAGGGGTATATAATGAGAAAATTTCTAGTGCAAGGAATACAGATTGCGGTTGAACGAAAACACGGTATCTTGTATTATGTTGACGAATTCGGGAATTATACTGAAATTTATAGTATCGAATTGAAAGAATATACTAACGGTCAAAATATCATTAGCATTAATTCTGGCAATTTTGACGATACTGAATTTCACTTGCCGACTGATATAATACTCTATCATGATATAGTGGGCGCTCAAAAAGTATATAATGAATTAAAAGCCATTTTCTGGATTCAATAGGTTTTTTTACCTATTATTTTTTATAGCAAGGAATTAAACATGGAATTTACAAGAATTGACGACAAGTTTTTTATGGACGGTACAGAATTTGACATATTTGAAGTATTATGTAACACAAATATCCAATATGCTTTTGAATATGGCGAGCGTGGTTATACTATAGGCAAAGGAAAATTTGCCGTACTGTTTGGTGATTGGAACAAAGGGAATTCTGGTATAGAATTCTGTAAAGCTCTTGACATTAATACTAGCAACGAAAAAACTGTACTAGATTTTTTCGATGCCGAATTTGAACTAGAATGGGGTGACGAATGGACGTCGTGCCACGGATGCGGAAAATTTATCCGTATTTCCCCGGATAGTTATTCATGGTCTCCAGAATATGTTATTGTCAACGGTTGTGAGCCATTATGCCTTGACTGTATTGATTATGACGAACTATTAACGGAGTATATCGATAATCCAAATAAGGCGTGGTACTTTGACACAAAATACCTTGATAATGCCGAATTTGAATTAATAGATGAAAACTGGCACGGTGGAATTCGGGAAATATCGGAGAATCCGCGAACAGTTTACAAGGAATTAAAGGCAAAGTATCCAAACCATGAAATTCTATTCTGTATTGATAGTCGCGAACAATTTGGCGTTGAATTTGTAGCGTATAAAAGGACGGTAAAAAATGACGAATAAACAAGATAACACCTTTGAAAAAATGCCAAAAAAGTCTAGCAAGCCTATCAGCTTGAAACGCCTTGACGAAAAAAGATACAAAAAGAGAAAATAAACTAGATAGCCAGTATTTTTATATACGGGCTTTTTTTATTAAAATTCGTACAAAATAATGCATATTTTCCTTGCAATCCTTTATACGATATGGTATATTTATATCAAGAGGTAATTGATATGACAACAGCAAACAGCATGTACAAAGAGTCAATGAACGTAGCAATCGACAACTTCAAGGCTAATCTTGCAAAGTATAACGCCCGCTATGTTCCTTCAAATGACGTTATTATCAGTAAAGGGAAAACCCTTTACACTGTAAACCGGGATAAGGTAGGCAAAAAGTGAAATTTGATATCAGTAAATTTGAGGTAGTTTTCTATAACATGCTTTATACTGAACACTGTTTGGACGCTTCAACCTTTGATCGTAAGGTATGTTATCAAGGTAGAGTACTACAGGTAAAAATGGAGAATTCCCGGATTATTTTGGTTATTGACCTATCCGGTCAAGAAAATATTACTCTTTATAAGGCGGGGGCACTGTGCTATCAGATAGCGTAAAAATTGAAGTTAAGCAGAATTTGCAGAATTCTTTCAATGCCAATCAAGATAAGTACAATCAAGGCCGAATTTCGATAGAAGCGTATGATATATTGCTTCACTTATCTGATAAACTTGCGTTCCGGTCTTCACACTGGCAAGAGAAAACTCATGCAAAGTATGGATTCTGTAATTTAGTTGACAGAATAAACCAAATTCGGCTATTTTGGAATATGCCAATAATGGATATTGACTATACATACTACAATCAAAGGAAGGTAGAAAAATGCCAGCTATAGTAAAGCGAGATACGGCAAAAAATGGTGGACAATTGATCATGTTTTTCCCTGAAACATATGATAAAAAAAGTATCGAGTATTTTACCCGTGATTGGTATCATGGCACGGCAAGTTACGGATACTATCGGGAATGTAAAGCTACGGACTATAACACGCCCGAAGTACTAGAATTTGTGGCACGGTATGAAAGATATATTCGTACTTTGCCCGATTATGGCAATACATGTATAACACTAGTAAAAAGGATACGAAAATGAATCAAGACAAACAGTATTAATATACTTACAATCCATAGTAGCTATATTAAACCAAAATGCTAATTTTCCGGCTGATATAGAAATATCTTGCAATGGTACACATATTAATGAGCATATACAAGAGGATACAGAATAGCACACTATAAGCGTGGTATTAACCCTTTACTCAAATAGTAAAGGGTATTTTTATGCACTAATCACAATAGGCAGCAAGTGTGTCAATAGGACACAGTGTATGATAAAGTATACACACAATAGACCATACAGAGTATACCGCTACTATATACACTGATATAGACCATGTATACACACTATAAGACCTCGTAGCATGGTAGGAAGTAAGGGAATGTATGTAGAGTTATACCATAGTTATATTGGATTGACATAGTTTGACGTAATGTAATATCATGCAATTATCCGTATGTATAATGATATCGTGCATTATATATAGATATAATTATATAGATAAATATATATCGATTAGAATACCTAGTTCTAGTGTACTATGCGACTAATACACTTTGTTACTAGCAACTAACATAATTAGCGTACCAGCATAATATTATTTTCTACTGCGCATAATGTGTCTTCTGTCTACCAGTATTCGTAGTACACTACATATAGTGATATACTGTAAGTAGTACGCTATGTATAAGCAAGGCAAGCAAGCGGACAAGAGGTCAAGTCATGCTATATATAAGGTATAAGAGGCGATGGAATCGCAGGGGGCGGGTACCCCCCATGCCATGGGTGTGTGCTGTTGTGCCAGTCCCGAATACAAATTTGACTCCTTACTGGCTTTTCCCTTGTATTCTATAGTTATATTGTATTCTCTACCCCTCACCCCCAGACGCGCTTCGCCGTCTATATGTGTTATTTTCTCCTTACTATATTGACCCATTTTCTTCCTTATGGTATAGTAGTGTTTTAAGGAGGGTATAGAGGTGATTTTTATAAAAAATACAAGAATTTATCTCTTACTGGCTTTTTCTATTGACACAAGAATTCATACATGCTATTATCACTTGTAAGTACAAATATATGATACTTGTAGGAGGTGATATGACAGCTAAAGAGTGTATAGTGGCGAGATGTAAAGATTGTCATGAAGGTAGATCTGACTGTGGGATGACCGAGTGCCAGTTGTATAGACTTAAAAATGCTGCCCGAGGGTGTAATAGGGTCAAAGCGATACGGGATTATTGTAGGTGGTGTAGAAGAGACCTTCCCAGTGCTGTCTGCACCTCTGTAAAATGCCCTATTTATGTGTATTTAGGCTTCACTGTTGAATCTACAGCAACAGAGAAGGTATAAAAGGTAGGAGGACACCTTATGTATATCCTAGACAAGAATACCGACTACTATGACTATTTCTCCCATATATATGGGGAAGATAAATCTATCACGTTTGACCGCCGAGGCTCTTCTATCATAAAAGATGAGATGTTGGTAAATTTACTGGATGTAGAGAGACGGACGTATAGGAAGCTGGAGCAATTTATAGTCCTTGAAGTAGGGGATAAGCAGTACTTGATCAGGATGTGGGATTTTGTGCTGCGGGAGATAGAGTTTTGCTTTGTTAAAGAATTTGTCTCCTGTAAGATGGAAGTAGTCCATAAGGGTGAGGGTAAGAATAGATTTGGTGTCCCTATAAGTATCAGAAGGGCAGAAATTACCTATACGTTGTACTGGGGGAAGAACAAAACGGTGGATTATGCTTCTTATACGGTACCAGAGAGACGGTTGCGGATAGATCTTCCTATACTTGCCGGGACGTCACTCACGGCGCTTATAGCGCCCGAGGAGATATGGCGGGAGTTGTCTAATTATATCTCATCTCTGAAGAATGATAAAGATATAGTAGAAGCACCTGATATAGAGAAAGTGATAAACCACGGATTTGATAAGAAAGTGTCTTTTAGGGGGAAATAATGAATATACTAAGTATAACAAATCCAGCAGATATATTCTCTTACGATGTAGAGGGAGATTACCGAAAACTGGCCAAGCAGTACCACCCCGATACATATGGCAGTAACGATGCCTTTATTCGTTTGACCCATTTATATGAAGAGGCCCAGAAATTACTTGTGCGTGGAATATGGGTGAGCAACACCTCTATTATTGTGGTAGAGACAGGATGTGAATATGGGTATTTACCCATAATGATCAAATTCCAGTAAAGCCATATTTTGCAGGGGATGATATTTTAGTTTCTAATGGGGAGACATGGGCGGATATAGTAAAGGAGGGGAGCACTTGATTATAACTGAGGAGTTTAGGGACAGGTATTTTGGCATAAAACAAGGTACTCGTATGAGAAGGGCAAAGCTGTGCGGGGAAGATTTCACTAAAAAGGGTTGGTGGGATAGGCTCATAGGTGCAGAAATATCTGATGAACTAGCAAAAAAGTTTCAAACTCCCTCTGCGTTGAAAAAACTCACAAAGAGAAAGAAGCGCAAAGCATACACACCTATTGGCCCCAACACAGAGAAACCCATAATTGTTAGTAAGCGTAAAGTAACGCACAACAAAGAAACAGATGCCTTTATACATAATTATATAGAGAACGCTTTAGATTTTGATAGAAAAGAAATGGGATATCACATCTATGAAATGATACATGCAGAAAGAGTTAACTGGGACGTTATACAGGAGCGTTTGAAACGGCTAGAACACGTAGATTTCTGTACTACCAATTACTGGCGATACATATCTGCGTATTTTATATATAAAAATAATTCCCACTGTAACTGCTGTCCTAGTGAGACACATTTGCAGGTACACCATAAAACATATATTCATTTAGGACGTGAGATCTTTTTTATGGATACCGATTTAGAAGTACTCTGTTCTCGTTGTCATAGGCAAGAACACGGGATATAAATAGATACCCTTGGTAGGGGTTGACAAGTACTTCTATCTGTGTTAAAATGTATAAATCAAGGAGAGCAAACAATATGAAATAAAAAAACGAGACTCTTTTCGGTCTCCGGGGAGAGATATAAGTCATAGTGCTGATATGTTACGTCTAACGGTTGTGATCTCATATAGAGAGTATTATCTGATACAGAACCTTCTAGCAGAATATGATGTAGAAGTAGAGGAACGATATGAACAAAAACAAACAGCTTCCTTTGGAGGAAACTAATGAAATTTCAGAAACTACTTATTATGGTCGCCCTATGGTTGGCCGTGATTCAGCCTTTTTTCGCAGAGAGGCCCGCCGATTGGCACGAAAGTACAAAAATAAAGTCTATCCTGACCCTTCAAGGCGAGAAAGCGGAATTGCCTCGTGGCTTGGTGCATTGTGTAGCATACACAGAAAGTAGATTCATTCCTACAGCAAGATCTAAACTGGTAGATACTTACCGTTCTTGTGGGATTATGCAACTTTACCGGAAATATATAGTTTCTATGGTTGAAACCTATTCAAGCAACCCAGATGTATTTGACTGGACAAACCCCTCGGATAATGCAGAGGTGGGTTGTGAATATTTGTCATATCTTATACACAAATTTGGGGGAAGTGTGTGGCTGGGATTATGTGCATACAATATGGGGGAATCTGATTTGTCGCACATTAAATCCCTAGATGATATTCCGCAGAACTGCAAAGATTATGCTGATGGTATATTAACGATGCTAGACCAGTGGGACGAAAGTTGGTAAAAAGGGTTGACATCCCCTTTATTATAAAGTATACTAGAGAAAGAGAGATTAAGGAGGCTATTATGATGACAGCAGAAGACAGGGCAGCTTTGTATTTGGAACTTAAAACAGACGTATTCAAGGCTTGGGATGCAGGATTTGCAGAAGGGCTTGAACCCGAGTTTATGTTGGCAGATACCAAAGATTACGCGAATCAGGGAGACAGAGACAGTATGGATCATGTTCTTGATCTCTTCATGGAAGATTGGAAGGTCTCTCGTGGAGTATGATACTCTAATCCTTTGTGGTACATCTAGGGAGATAGAAGAATCTGAACTTGCCGACGCAGAAGTTTGGTCAGTAGGAAAGACGACGTTGCCTAAATGCAATCGTTATTATGAGTTGCATGGATTAGAGTGCCCTCATCCGAGGTTCACTTACAGGGAAGTGCCACTAAGCAAGATCCGTGCGTTGGGGCTTCCTTTGAAGAACACAATTTGTGTTATGTTGGCTTGTGCAATAGTGGAAAATCGTCACAAGAATATTAAGATACTGGCATCCCCGCTTGCAACATCAGCGGAGAGGGTAGCAGAAAGACCTGCCGTAGCATTCCTGATAGGATATGCAAAGGCTATGGGATTTAACATATTCTGGGAAGATGGCCCAGATATGAAAATAATTTATATGGGAGGTTCATTATGAGAGTGAAAATTACAACAGATACTATGTGCCAGAGAAGTGGTGTTACCCTTAAAGAAGGAACGATCATCACTGACGTTAAAGACCTGAGTGGATTGTACTATGGTACAGCAGATACTGGTGAAGAGTGTGCGGTACTTGTCAAAGATGCAGCGATTATGCTGGAGGATTACGAGGATGGGGAAAAGCTACGCAGCTCGAAAACCAGTAAGCCAAAGACCTGAGTCAGATTTCTACCGCACGCCTGAAAGCCTGACGCAACTACTTTGTGATACATACGAATTCGGGTGCTTTGATACTATCTATGAGCCTATGGCGGGAGATGATGCTATAGCAGATATATTGAGGCTTAATGAATACGATGTAGCAACCGATGATATCAGAACCACAGGTAAGAACTTTCTTGAATTTGACGGAAAGGTAGAATACATAGTAACAAATCCTGCATTTAGTATTTTTGATGAGACTATCCAAAAATGTCAGGAAGTATGTGAGCATGGATACACTTTACTTGGAAAAACAAATTTCTTTGGTGCGTACGGAAGATATAAACAGGGTTTATGGAAAAATCTTAAACATGTGTATATCTTTAATAGGCAAGTTGACTACAGAACGCCCCCGGAACAAAACGGAAACTTCTGTGTAGGGAATTTGATCACGGGATGGTTTGTATTTGATAAAGGGTGGAAACACGACTGTTGGAATACATCTATTATGGATGTTCAACCATGGGCTACTTTAGGCAGCTATGATAATTTTATGAGGGGGCAAAATGACGAGATTTAATTCTGTAAAAGGTGAGCGTGTTCTTATGAACAACGTAGAAGTCCTTGAAGCAAAGCGAGGTGTTTCTGTTACATTCATCCATGAGGGTAAAGGCACATATGTAGCAAATCCTGATGGGCGAATTCGCTGTAGTAAGAAAGCACGTCATAAGAAAGTAGCAATTTAAGGGTATTCCTTGACGAATAGGAGGCTAGTGTTATAATGACACTAGCTTTTTTGTTTTTAGGAGATACTAATGAGTCGTACTAGCTTTTTCACTTGGGATAGAGTTGCTACCTTGGTGGAATACCCACATCTTATAGGCCATCTTTGTGGCTTTAAGGATATGACAGAAGTCCATTCAGGATGGATTAAATATGTGCATGATCAGAGAGTAGATTGTGCTCTTATGGCTAGTCGAAGTTCTTTCAAGAGTACAGCTATGGTTATAGTTGGGGTAATCTACCGTCTTATGCGAGATAAGAATGAAACTATTTGTATTATGCGTAAAAGTTATAGTAATGCCGCCGAAGTACTCCGTACTATAATGAATCTTTGCGAATCCCCCATCATACATGAGCTTCTTACCTTCTGCTGGTTTGCTACGAAAGATAGTAGGATCCCAGACAAAGCAGAATGGCGTTTC
>Ga0302215_10001793_pt1 | contig 15089 bp, 13 predicted proteins | sample II_Fen_N3_1_FD_194580 | JGI IMG/M metagenome (GOLD analysis project Ga0302215, IMG submission 194580) | Peat permafrost microbial communities from Stordalen Mire near Abisko, Sweden - II_Fen_N3_1 | ecosystem: Environmental > Terrestrial > Soil > Wetlands > Permafrost | place: Sweden: Abisko...
TTTCACTATTTTCCCGGCACTTTTCACTAAATCCAGTGTTTGTGCTTTTTCCTGTTCCAAGGCTTCCTTTTTGGTTTTTAGTCTTTCCTTTAAGGTATCAATTTCCTTCTCATGCCTTACTAATTTTCGTACAGCAAAATCAAGTGTTTTTACGAACTCAACATCCTGCCCTTTTTCTTTTAAAAGGTCTACATTGGCTTTCAATGTGCCAACTAATTCCACAGCTTTCGCTGTACTGTTTTTTTTGTTCTTCTTTTTCATATTAGTTTTTTTTATGGATTAATTTTGATTACCACATTTCCCACTTTCTCTCCGGTTTCTACATAACGGGTTGCTTCAATCAGTTGTTCGAACGAATAGATGCGGTCAATAACCGCTTTGTATTTTCCGTCCACCATCAATTCTTTTATAAATTCGATATCTTCTTTGGTATCTTTCGGAATAGGGAAAAGAACCTTTTTACCACGGAAAAGCGGAGTCAGCAGTGCAAGAAAAATATTCTGAGACATATAACCAAGTTCAGTGGAAATATAAATCCCTTTTGGCTTTAGTATCTTTCGGCAACGGAAAAAGGAACTCTTACCTACGGCATCAATAACCACGTCGTACAACTGACCGTTTTCGGTAAAATCTTCTTTGGTATAATCAATCACATGCTCAGCACCCAACGATCTCAATAACTTAAAATCTTTTTCCCTGCAAACGGCGGTAACCGTAGCTCCAAAATGCTTGGCTAACTGCACACTTGCCGAACCGATAGAACCGGAAGCACCATTAATCAGCATGGTTGGATTGTTAGTAAAATTAATTTTCTTAATAAATGCAAACGCCAGAAATCCACCATCATTGACAGCAGCAGCCTCATTGAATGAAAGTTTTGCCGGTTTAATGATAATGGATTTGTCTTCCGGAACACAAATATATTCCGCATGAGCTCCGAAATTAAACGTGCTTATTCCAAAAACTTCATCGCCCGGCTTGAATGTTTTGACGTGCTTGCCTATAGTTTCAACCACTCCGGCCAGTTCCGAACCTAAAATCTGCTTTTTGGGTTTAAATAATCCGCCCACTAACCGAACGGCCAGGTATTCGGCATTCCGGAATCCGCAGTCGGTCCGGTTCACAGTGGTGGCAATAATTTTTATCAGCACTTCATTATCTTTCGACGTAGGTTTTTCCACTTCTTTGAATTGAAGTACATCGGGTGAACCGTATTGGGTATAAACTACTGCTTTCATAGGTAATCTATTGAGTGAAAAGATTTACGGAGTCTGTATTCTTCGCAAATATAACTATATTTCACATATTCGCAACTGAATCAGCTATTTATTTGATAGACTGGTTCTTTATTATCAGTATGTTTTACAGAGATATTACAGATTGGTAGGTGAATCGCCTGAATAAAATCAATGATAACTTATAATTTTACATTTCAGATGCGGCTTATTATCATTCTGGCACTCAACTTACCAAAAATACTTTTCCGCATCCGGCATATTTTACGGGGGTAGGTTTACCATCCGGTCCCACTTTCCCAAATTCGAGCCCAATGGTAAGCACCAACGTAATGCAATCGGGCACCGGAAGTTCCTGCTTGGTGAATTTTGGTAGATCCGCTTGCAGGTCAAAAGTTTGTTCCGGTATCTGGCCGTTAGCCGGAAACCAGTCGCTGGCTTTTCCATGCCCATAATAGGTGAAATGAGTATATGAATCAACAAATTCTTTTCTATCTTCATTATAAATCATATCACTTACCGGGTTCATGGAAACAAAGAACCGGAAGAAAGGGAGGTTACGGAAGTTATACAGGTACATATCCGTATTTATCGTAGGAATAATTACCCGGGCACTTGCAGTTTCGCGGTTTATAGATGTTTTTATAGGCACCCTCACCACACTTTCAAATACCTGCTTGCGGCTCACATTAAAACCAAGCAGCACATCCTTGTTTTTCGACAAGTATAATCCACGTTTGCCAAGTTCTTCATCGGTAGTCGTTTTTTGTATCTTTTTAGCAATGGCATTCATTGATCCAATTACCGGAAAGTCAGCCAAATTTCTGGTTCCACCCAATGCCAAACGCATTTTACTGCCCATTTTTGCACAGCCTGCCCATTCATTGTTATTGAGCCGCACCTTGGCAAAACGTGGTGAACGTTTAATCATACTTTTACTCGGACCGCCTTTAGTGCGTAAATATACCGTATCGCCACCCATAATGGTGTAGAATGTTGCATTCTGAATGGTTCCGGTAATCTTTTGTAAACTGTTTATTACTCTTGCCATAATAATTTATGATTTAATGGTTTATAATTGCCCTTTGAGTTTTTTTAAAATATCATTATGAGTTATTTATAGTATTGCCTTATACTTGCCTTAGAGATGATTGCTCTTTGATTTACATTACAAAATTATAAAATAATTTTATAATAATAAGCTTACAGATAAATAATTTATAGCATTATATGCTATGGGTTAGGTATATATAAAGTATGGGATATCTATAGCGTATATAATGATTTTATGTAAAGAAAATAGCAAGCATCTCTAAAGCATCTCTAAAGTAAATGATATTGTAGGAAATATAAATCAGATATAAATCTTAACAAGACTACATTTTATAAAAAAAGCCACCTTCAAAGGCAGCTTTCTTGTCTCATTATAACCTTATTTTTTCAGAACTTAACCAGATGGTGTGTCTGTATAAAGTTCTGAACTTCCGATTTAATCTGTTCTCTCACAATTCGGGTTTGTGCTAGTTTTTCGTCGTGAGTACCGGTAAAAGATGCCGGATCTTCGAATGACCAGTTCAATCGTTTGGTAATACCCGGAAAAATAGGACAACGTTCGGCTTTTGCAGCATCACATACCGTAATCACGAAATTGAATAAACGACCATTTTTGAAAAAGTCGAAGATACTCTTGGTTTCGTTGCTGGAAATATCTATTCCTATTTCCTCCATTACGTCTATTACAATTGGATTTAAGACCCCAGGTTCTAAACCGGCACTTTCAACTTCAAATTCTTCTCCACCCAGCTGTTTAAGAAATGCCTCTGCCATTTGACTACGGGCAGAATTATGAACACATACGAATAATACTTTAATTTTTGACATAGGTAATATGTTTTAATTTGAGTTTATCTCATTCAATTTACACATTGGCATGAACTCTATGTCGCAAACATACGACATAAAGTTTTATTTGGAAAACATATGTTATTACATTTCTATGAATCTTTAATATGGCTGATTATTTTTTTAATCAGACAACTACTTTTTTTTATTATTTCTATTCGAAATAAATATTTTGGAATAGAAATAAAAAGCCACCTTCACAGGCAGCTTTTTAAATAAGCAAGAGATTAAACTGAGAATTAATACTGTATCTAAGGCAGATACTTTTTACAGTTGGAATGACAATTCCGAAGTATTAGAAAATCAATAACTTATTGTACAGTTGTAACATATTCATTCTGAATAAAATGCAGCAGATCAAGAATTCCGTTGGCAAAGTTGCTTAGTTTTTCTATTGCTTCCTGAACTTCTTCGGGATTATTCAGGTTGTTTTTAAACTGTATGGAATGTTTACAATCATGTATAGTAAGCTTCATAATACCATCTTCCATTACTTTTGCATGGTAACATGACATACTTCGGGGGCTATCAGGAAGAATAAAGCTCTTTTTATTGTAGGTTGGTTTTTCCATGGTTTACAGTAGTTTTAGTATTGAACACAAAAATAAAACTGACATATATCAACCCAATTAAAACCACATGAAAGTGCTATGAAACATATTATGCGATTTTGAAAAAAAAAGCCACCTTCACAGGCAGCTTTTCTTCCGTTTAATTAATCTAAAAAGTATAAAAATTTGGAGAGTAGACTTTAGGTTAAATTTATCTGTATGAACGCTCGGTTACATATAGAGGTATCCCATTTGCACCCATAAACACTACACGAATGCTATCGGCATGAAATGTTATTTCGGAGAAACCGGGTGTTGAATTGCTGAAAAGCGATAATTCATTCATGCTGCTTGGGCGGGGTTCGCCACCTGTACCGGTAACCACATAATCCACTTTCTTCCCTTTTTCGCGCAAGTGCTGGAAGTCGTGGTCGTGTCCGCAGAAATAAAATTGAGCATTATACTGCTCAAGTAATGGTTTTAATTTCCGAATCAAATCAGGCGTATTCCCATGTGTTTTACTTGCAGAGAAAACAGGGTGATGACCGAAAACAATTTTCCATTGCTCTTTCGAGGATAACTCATTAGCCAACCATTTTATTTGCAGGGCTGTGTCTTGTTTTGCAACATCAGGATAACCGCCTTTTTTGTGGTATTCTTCTACCAGCGGAGGAGTATCCAAAAATATAAATTTAGCCGATATTGAATCATTAATTTTGCGTACGAATGAATAATAATGATCCGGCATGTGCCAACGACGACTTATTTTTGAATAATCTATTTCGGCCTGTGTATTGCCTTTATAATCATGATTTCCCAATACCGGATACCAGTCAATTTGCAATGCGATATTTTTATAAACATCTTCAAAATTATTTTTCCAGAGCGGATCTTGCGTGGAAGCCACACCGGCAATCTGGAAGTTATCGCCGCATGATACTATAAATTGCGGATCAATTAATTCGGCTTGTGCAGCCATGCCATCTGCCACAATCTGTTGTGATTTATATCCGCACCATCCCCAATCGCTGATTACAAAGAAATTCAATGCTCTTTTGTATTTCGTGAGCTTTATTTCTTTATTTGAATTTTCTGCTTTTGTTTCTTTAATTGGTGTAAAAGCCATAGTTGTAAATGATGCAACTATCAGCAGAATAAATAATGTTGTTTTTTTCATTTTTGTGAATTTATTAAATGAAAGAATATAAATAACACCAGTGGCAAACGCTTTCACTTGTCGACCAAAGGTGTTATTTTCGTTTTAACCTTAAAAAAACGTCTATTTGATTACTGAGCTACTATGTCAAGAATAACAAAAGTACCTGGAATAAGTTTCCCACTTTTTTGACCTGCAGCAGGAGCTTCAAAATTGGCAGCCGGTAGATAAATATGATGTGTTTTCTTATTTACAGCGATTGTACGTGCGCCTTTTTGTGTTGGAACGTTTTCCAATACAGTATAGGTGTCATTTTCGCCTTCTTGTACCACAGTCATAGTTTCATCACCATTCGAACTGAAAGCGCATTTCGATTCAGGATCAAATCCCGCACCGTCCACTCTTTCGCCGATTGGAAGATTGGCAATTACTTTTCCGGTTTCTGCATCGGTAACAATCATCAGCTTATTAGCACAAGCGCTAAATAAACGATGGGTTTTATTATCCAATGCTAAGCCAGTTGGCTCAGTTCCCGGGGCAAGTGGCCAAACACTTTCCACAGCATACGTTGTAGCGTTAATTACAGCAATACTGCTTGCATCTTCCAGGTTGACAAATATTTTTCCTTTACCGTCAGTTTGCGAAAACTCAGGGTTTCCGCTTAACTTTATCGTAGCTACTATTTCATTGGTAGCTGCATCAAGCACAGTTGCATTATTTGAATGACCATTAAATACAAAGACTTTTTGACTGAATTTATCGAAAAGAATTGCATCAGGACTGGTTCCTGTCATTTCAACTTTTTTGATTACTTCAAATGTTTCCGTATTGAATATAGTTACTGAATTATCAGTCTTTGTGCTGATAAAGCCGTTATTCAATTTTGGAGCAATCGCAATTCCATGCACCCCTTTCAGATCGGTTATTTTACCAATTTGCTTTCCTGTTACTTCATCAATAACCTGCACCTGACTTCCGTGAGATACATACAGGCGGCTCGAAGAATCATCAGAGAAAAGATAATCCCATTTTTCATCACCTTCCAGACGAATTTTGTTGACGATCTTATAGGTTCCTGCTAAAGCAGCTTTTGTGGAAACAAAACATACCAATAAGAGAGCGAATACGAATATTGTTATTTTTTTCATTTGAATTGGATAATGAAAGAAGCTACTTTATGAAGCAGCTTCTTTCTTAAATAATTACTCTTTAATAAATTTCTTTACACTATAATTATTACCATCCTTTACCGAAACATAGTAAATACCATTACTAAGGTTCGAAACAGGAATGGCTAATGTTTCAGGACCTGAATTGATTGATTTTACAAATACTTTTGCTCCCAAAATAGAATAAACTTCAACTGAAGTAGCTTTCGAAGCTGAGTTCAACCTGATATTCAACGTTTCAACAGTTGGGTTAGGATAAATTTCAAACTGATTTTCAACAGCTGTAGATAAACCTGCAACCACATCACTATATGCACCAACGTTTGCTGATGGAGCAGGCGACAAGTATTCAACACCCTGAATAGTAATACCATGTCCTGCTGTACCAAAGTTTCTTGTAATATTGGTTGTTCCAACACCAATGGCTGGAGAACCGGTCTTTAAACGAAAATCCCAGGTCGGGTCAAGCTTTGAATTCATTGTATCAGTTGAAAGAACATAATTTACTAACAATGGATCATTAGCTCCGGCAGTTGTACCATAAACATCGTGTGCACCGTGTGCAAACAAACCTGATGTAGGTGAATTGAAATTATTCACAACATTTTGTTTGTATCCATAGTAAAAATTATAATCGGCTGCACATGCCGGATCTTGTTTTCCATCTGTTTTGATACCATAACGGTCATTGATAAAAAGAGTGTTATATGTTTTAGCTACTACGCCAGCTTCGTACCATACGCTACCCCCTTTGGTGGTTGGTCTTCTCCAGCCTGCATTTACAATGGTATTGTTATAAACCACAGCGTTACATTGTGGTGAGCGGCTTCCGCTATTCGACAATTTAAAAGCATTTGTATTAGGGCTGTAATAGAAGTTGTAACATAAGTCAGCAATCGTTCCCGCTTTCAAATTGGTGGCATCACCTCCGCTTTCACCATTTTGGTAAAGTTTATTGTAAGCGTAGATTACATTACCACCTTCGATGTAGATTCCATCATCCTTACCATTGCTGAATTCACAGTATTCAATCACTAATTTTCCATTATTGTGATTCCTGAAATTGATATAGGGTTCTGTTTGACCTGCAGCATTTTTGTAGAGTTGCATCAGTACCGATGGAGAATTATTGGTAGTAGCAGCACCATAATACTTAATATTCGTGTGAAGCATTAAAAACTCAGTACAAGTTGTATCACAAACAATACTTCCCCACAAAGCAGGAAATGGTTTAGTAGTTGATACAGTTGCAGGAACCAATGATGGTAATACACCAATATTAATAGGTTTGGCAGCAGTTCCCTTGCAATAGAGGTTGCCCAATACAATTAATTCAACTTTTAATGCAGTATCTGCAATTTGAACATTAACACCTTCCTGAATAGTCAACGACTTACCCACAGGAATAATCATGTGATCATAAACCGTAACAGTAGAACCGGTTGTCCATGTTTGATTACCAACGTCAACTGCACCAACAGAATTTCCTTTAGTTCCAATTGTAATGTCTCCGGCAAAAGAAGAAAACATTGTTAGCAACAAAGCAGATGCTAAACTCAAAATCATTTTTTTTGTAAAAGTTTTCATTTTCGTAAAATTTTAATTGTTTGTGAATGAAGAATTTTATGTGAATTGCTAATTAAATTTATACCTGATGCCAATTAAGTATGACCTGTCCGAATAATCATCGCGTAGGAACGTCGTTTTATCAGATGCACTATGTTTGGGGAACTGACTGTTTAATGGATTAACCTGCTTCAGATATACATAGGTATGCGTGTTTAAAAGATTTCTGACTTTAATAAAAATACCCAACCCTGATTTGAATTTTTTTTCTGCCGAAAAATCCATTTGAAGGATTGGTCTTTGCCATTGGTCACCATTAATATCTGCTCCAACCCTGTAAATTCTATCACCGGTATAGGAGAACGACAATTGTCCGTTCAGTCCGTTGTTTGCTCCTTTATAAAGTAGCGATATGTTTCCAACATGTTCAGCCTGACCATATAATGGGCGATATTGAATCACTATGGCGGTGGAATCTCTGTTTTTTTGCAACACACCGTTTACAATCATTTTTTTATTCGAACTTGTTATCGAATGTGTCCATGTATAATTGGCTTTTATGCCAAATTCTCTGAAATATTTAATAAAATCCACCTCGAACCCATAATTTTCGGCATTCGAATTCAAGAAAGTAAGATTGTTGTTTCCATGACCATCGTTCACAAATCCTTCTTCTATGGCATTGTCTATTTTCTTATAAAAAATTCCTGCAAGAATCTGATCCTGTTGATTGGGAAAATATTCATATCTCAAGTCAATATTATCTGCTATTGCATATTTCAGATCAGGATTACCCGTAATCTGATAATCCTCGGTGGCAATTGCATAAGGTACAACTTCTTTAAATCCAGGCTTATTTATCGCTTTATAGTACGAAGCTTTCATGTTGTTCGTATTATTGATATCATACTCTATATTGGCACTCGGGAGCAGGTTTTTATTCAAAAAATCTCTTTTTTGCGGATTTCCCGGTTTAAATTTGTCTAGAAAAGTATTATGAAATATCTGATCATATCCTTGTTGGCATTCCTCATACCGAACGCCTCCAATGATTCTAATTTTCCATATTTTATATAAAAGCATAGCATATCCGGCTTGTACCTTTTCATATGCGTTATATGTTCCCGAAGCATTTACGGCTCCCGTTGGATTACTTACAGTCCAGTTAATATCTGAATAAACCTGCCAGTCGACTCCCTTTGCCGAATGTGCATCAACTGGTCCCCGTGAAATTAATGTGTATTTATTATCAAAGTTGGAACGGGTTTTAACTCTGTATAAGACCCCGGATGAAAGCTCCAAATGACTCTTTGATATATCTGTTTTATACTTCAAATTCAGATAGCCGGCCTTATCAATATCCGAATTATGCATCCATTCGCGACCACTACCTCCATAGTCAATGTATTGTGGTTGTAAAATATAGTTCACATAAGTGCTTCCATACGATATGGTGGACAAATCAGGAGTTTGGCTGTTTGCTTTTGAATATACTGCACTCCATTGTACTGAAAGATGGTTTGAAAAAAATGAGTGATTCCCTTGAAGGGTACCATTAAGAAGTGACTCGGTTTTTCTGAAATTCCGATCTGAATGGGTCATATTTTTACCTCCGTGTGCAGGATCATAACTATTATTACCTAACTCGGTGCTTTCGGCATCTCTCACTTGTATTGTTTGTGAATTGATATAAGCTACGTATAACTGAAGGATATGATTGGGTGAAATTGCAACATCAAATTTATTATGAAAACCATATTTTAGCTGATGCGTATAATCCACTCTGTCTTGCATGGAAGTAAGTGTCTCCACATTTGTTGTATCTGATGATGGCGATGCTCCGAATACTCTGGAATGTGTACCGGTATAACTATTATTTAAACTAGTGGCAAAAATCCACCCCACCCTTTTATGAAAGAACCTGTTGCCGATACTGAAATTACCTACCGTATTAATCGGGAGGTTTACAACTTTAAGATCCAGATTGGCTTTAGTAAAATCCGAAGGCAACGCATTATATGTAGAGCCATTTAATTCATAAGGCGATAGTTGATTTATCACGGTATGATCAAATGTCATAAAACGCGTACTGTTCCAGATGTCATTATAACCGGTTGCAATATCTATACTAAAAACGAAACGATCCGGCGCATTTTTCATAACTAAGTTCACTCCTCCCGAAATGGCATCGCCCTCCATATCAGGGGTCAATACTTTAGACACTTCTATTCTGTCTTGAAGATAAGATGGAAATATATCAAGTGAAGTATAGCGGTGATTATCGTTGGTGCTCGGAATTTTTATGCCATTTACCAACGTATAGCTGTATCGCTTATCCATTCCACGAAGCAACGCGTATTGTCCGCCTCCCGAAGTACTCTTATCAAGTGTAACCCCCGACATTCGACCCACAACACTTGCAACATCTAAGTCTGGCGATAATTCAATGGCCTTGGCACTTACTGCATTAATTAAATTAGGACTTTCACGTTCGCTTACTCTGGCACTTATATCTGTGCTTTGATCTTTATGCCCCAAAACGATTATTTCATTCAAGCTATTAGATAATGGTTCAAGAGATATTTCTATTAGTTGCTTAGAGATGATATCCGAATTAATTGTTTTTTTTATGCCTTCATACCCAATATATGTAATTTGCAAAGTATAGCTATCATCAGGTGTTTGTTTAAACCGGAAAGAACCGTCCATCCCTGTTAGTGTACCCACCTTAAATTCTTTAATATATACATTAACTCCAACCAATACATCCCCGCTTTTAGAGTCTTTTACAACTCCATGTAAAATCCCGGCATATGAACTAATAGTGCAGACAAAAATCAAAATAAAATAAATATATTTTCGCATTCTCTTTTAATTATTGAAAGTGCAAAAGTACGTTTGTGTTATTTCAAATACATTTCACATAAATTAAATTCGATGAATAACTATTATATTAATGTTACAAAAAACCACACAAATTATTATTGTTTCGTTAGTTATCGTTACAAAAAAAGCCGCCTTCACAGACAGCTTTTCGCTAAAAAGAAAACGCAAATGAAAGAATTGAATTTACAAAACAGATAATATATTCGATGATTGAGTTTCCATCTGGGTCAGTTCATAAAGAAATACCGATTCGGCAGTATGAACCCAATAGCGGAATTCAAGTGTTCTGTTGTATTTCGGGATGAATTCAAGTAAAGCATACAAATTAAACTGATTATCGGTAACCCCGGCATTTGAATTCATGGCATCAATCACGTTACATTCCTGCTCGATATGCGTAGGTACCATCAATACCGGTTTTTGCAAATACATGGCTTCACAAACTGATTCGAAACCACCCGTAGTTGCATAGCCTTTGCAACCTGCCATATATTCCAGAAACAAAGTGTCGTCAAGCGCATGCATGGTAAGTCGTGCAGTTAACTCTACTGTTTTGTCCACGTTTTTCTTATCCCAGAAAAAGTGAAGTTTTTCATACAAATTAAATTCACTCCATCGTGTCAACTCTTTTGCGTATCCGCTGTTCAGCATGTAACCATGAATATAGTTTCCTTTTTTTACCTTGTGGTTAATCAGCTCTTTTCTCAATAAAGGAGGAACGATTACTATTTTACCATCTGAGGAATCTTCTTCACGGAATGAAAGCGCCATAATTTTTGATGCATTCATTGCAGTTACTCGTGAATAGAAATTCAGCAATCTGAATTGACTTTTATTTTTACCGGTATATTGGAATGCCGGAGTCAGGAAGTAATATTGATGCGCCACGTTAATCATGGGAACACGCGGATTAAACACGCCATAAGTTATACCACAAAGCAACTCGTAGAAATTAATAACCACATCGGGTTGTTTCTCTTCAATGGTTCGGCGAATTTTTAAAACACTTTGAATATAAACCGGCAATAGAATCACATTATACAGGATACTGATTAAAAGTGGAGAACCTTTGCCTTTGGGTGTGGGTAAAAAATTCGGACTTTGAAAACGAATAATTTCTGTGTCTATCTTTTGAGTGAAAAAGTCCGGCAATGACCTTTTGGCACTGCTTCCTACCAGTACCGCTTCCACCGTGTGACCGTTACGCTCAAGCATGGCTTTCAAACTCAATGTCTGCGTAAAATGTCCTCGTCCCTCGCCTTGTACTACAAATAAGTATTTCATTTTCAGAAAAAAGGATTAAAGAAATTATTGGAAAATGCGACTCTCATTGCACTTTTTTCTGTTGCTAAAGGAAAACTGATAACTTCCACCGGTTGAATTTGCTCAGCGGCTTCACCATGCAAATAAACCTCCCAGGTTCCATCTTCGTGTTCCAGCAGAGCCGACATACTTTCCACCCAATCGCCCGAATTCAGATAATGAATACCTTCAATCATGCGGTCGGCCGGTTGATGAATATGCCCGCAGATAATGCCATCCACATGTCGCGCCTGAGCCAGTGCCACCAATTCGTGTTCGTAATCCGAAATGTAGGATACGGCTGATTTTACTTTCTGCTTAATACTTTGCGACAAGGAAAAATAAGGCATTCCTTTTTTTGATCTATACAGGTTGTAAATACGGTTTACCCACAACAGAAAAGTGTAACCGATATCACCCAGTTTAGCCAGCCATACCATGTTGGAGGTTACGCTGTCGAAAACATCGCCATGTACCACATAGTACCGTTTGTCGTTCTTTACATGCACATAATCCTTTACAATTTCAATATTCCCAAAGGTAAATGGTGCTATGTGGTCAATGAAGTCATCGTGATTGCCGCGAACATAAATAACTTTCGTGTTGTGATTCTCCATCATTTTCATGATGATTTTGAAGAAATCAGTATGTTCTTTCTTCCATTTCCCTTTTCCACCTTTTTGCAGGTGCCATCCGTCAATGATGTCGCCATTCATGATAAGTGTATTGCAGTTCACGGTACGCAGAAATTCTGCCAGTTCGCGTGTTTTGGAATGTTCGGTTCCGAGATGAAGATCGGAAATAACTATAGTAGGATAAAACTTTTGATTGTACATACTGGTCTTGTTTTTTATGCAAAGTAACGACTTGGTCGTTACGACATTAAAACAACAACGTGAAATTAGTATTACACTTTGATGCAAAACAAAAACCGCTGCCGGAACTAACTCCTGCAGCGATTTTTAATTCCCCCTTTAGGGGGTAGGGGGCCTATTACTTCAATGGCACATAACCTACTTTTTCAACAATCCGCTGGCCTTCGTCGGAAAGAACGAAGTTTACGAAAGGTAAGTATTTGCTTTCTTTTGCTTTTTCGTAATAGAAAAACAAAGGACGAATAATTGGATATGTTTTGTTTTTAGCTGTTGTTTCGTTAGGCTCAACGTAGGTTTTGCCATCGAAAGAAACATGTAATGCTTTTACTTCTTTATTTACATAAGCCAGTCCTACATAACCGATGGCACCTTTAGTTTGGCTCACCGACTGAACGATAGCTCCTGTTGCAGGCATACTTAGGATAGAACTCATATAATTTTTGTTCAACAATACAAATTCTTTAAAGAATTCATAAGTACCTGAACTGGTTTCGCGTGAATACGGAGTGATTTTCAAATCTTCACCACCAACTTGTTTCCAGTTAGTGAATTTACCGGTGAAAATACCTTCCAATTGAGCACGGGTTAATTTAGAAACTCCGTTTGAAGGATTAACGATTACTGCCAATGCATCAAATGCAATTGTTTTTTCTACGATAGACTTACCGGCTTCCTGACATTTAGCTTTTTCGTCGAATTTCATTTTGCGTGACGACATTGCTATTTCAGTAGTTCCTTCCAACAAGGCTGCAATACCAACACCACTACCACCACCAATTACTGTAACAGATTTGCCAGTTTTCTTACCGTAAACCTCTGCTTCTTTTTGTGCCAATGGCAATACAGTGTCACTTCCTTTAATTTTCTGAGCATAGAACGATGGAGCAAGTGTGCAAACCATCATAAGCGATAAAATAAGTTTTTTCATTTTTGTTTTGTTTTTTACCCCAACCCCCTTAAGGGGATAAGAGATGTTTGTATAATTTCTTTTAATCTATATATTGTTTTTGTAACCCAATTTTTAAGCCCCTTTAGGGGTTTGGGGTTGCCTTAGAATTTAACCTGCATACGAACGGTAAGCAAATTGGCTGCTAAAACTTTTGTAAAGTTTGAACCTGAAGCTGATAATGCACTTGAAACTTCGTTTACCGGCATATCATAGTAAACCATAAACTTAATGTTATTGTTCATACGATATAAATATCCTAATCCAAGAGTTGAATAAGCAATATCAGTTTTGTTAGTTTTTACAGCACCGGCAACTGTAGTTGCTGCACCAATGTTATCACCAGCTACTTTGGTATTGGGGTCATACCAATCGTATTTTACAGTTATCGTGTGTTTGGTATCTGCAATATCTTGTGCTAGCTGAATATAACCACCGGCAAAATTACGAATGTAAGTATCTGTTGTATTTAATGCAGCAGCACCATTGTAGCTGGCATCACTTGAAGAAGTTCCTGGTTGAGTTCCGAAAATATATTCACCACGTAAAGTTGTCAAACCCGCAACAGAAGCCATACTGAATTGACCATCAAATCCTAAATACTGACGTGCTACCATTTTGTTGAAGTTTGATGCACTATCACCCTGAGCAACGAATACATTATCGGTAATTGAATATACTTTTTTAGTTGTGTTGAAAATGCCACCGTTATACAAAGAAGCTCCGATTCCGTATTTAATATCACCAATTGAATTTACATAGTTCAGGTGAGCAATAATGTCTTTTTGACTTTTCAGGTCAAGACCAATAGCATTACCGGCAAGTAAACCTAAATCAAGTTTCAATACATTCCATGGTGAAGTTTTTGGAGCTTGTAGGGTAATCATTCCGCCTAAATCTCTTTCACTTGGAAATAATGTCTGAATAATACGACTACGTTCTGGGCTTTCGCGTGAAGAAGAAGAATATTCAATTTCATAACCGAAAGGACGGTTGAAAATACCACCCTTTAGTGTTACAACACCAGCCCAAGGATCTAAAGCAGCAACATAAGCTTCTTTAAGTACAACGCCTTTTTCTGTTGCATCAATGTAAACAACACCTGTACATCCAAAATCAGTATAAGTTGCTTTCAACCTACCGCGGCGTACTCCAAAACGATTAAATGTAGAACCCGGATTAAGAACTGCATCAGCCTTTTCACCAGCGTTTGCACCACCACCAACTTTCATGTCTTTAGATGCATTACCATTCGCATCGATTTGTGACATTTGCCATTCAGTTTGTACATAACCACTGATTTTCAATTTTTTAAGTTGAAGCAAACCATCTTCCAGATTTGCAATACGTTGTTCGTGAACATCAAGTGAATCAACTTTTTCTTGAGAGAAAGCAAGGGTCGAACTTACAAGTCCTAAAGCAATAATTGCTAAACTTTTTAGAGTCAATTTCATTTTCATATTTATTTGTTTTTAAATTTTGTTTCATTTTACGCTGCAAA
>Ga0302215_10001797_pt1 | contig 15070 bp, 10 predicted proteins | sample II_Fen_N3_1_FD_194580 | JGI IMG/M metagenome (GOLD analysis project Ga0302215, IMG submission 194580) | Peat permafrost microbial communities from Stordalen Mire near Abisko, Sweden - II_Fen_N3_1 | ecosystem: Environmental > Terrestrial > Soil > Wetlands > Permafrost | place: Sweden: Abisko...
TTAAGCCTACAATGGCACGTACTGCTACAGTGAACCCTGCGCAAGCTGCACAGAGTTCCATTGCTCAACCTGCTACACAACAGCAGGTCAATGCTTCACGTCCCTCCAACGCTCCACAAATTCCGACAGGAGCAAGACCTCTAAAACTAAGTAGTATCGGTGTTTCACTTCGTCCCACATCCCCAAACACCAACACGGCACCTACTCCCCAGACAAAGTCCACGAGTTACGAGTCACAATCTTTAAACGCAGAGAATAAAGACAAACTGTTTAATCAGGAGCAATTGGACATCTGCTGGATGGAGCTATGTACCCACATGCCTCAGGATGAAGTGGCTATGGCTGAACGCATGAAGAACATGAACCCTAAAATCATCCAACCATCAACTATAGAAATTGCCATAGACAATGATTACGTGATGAAGGACATGCAAAAAATTCACAACAAGATTGTGGATCAATTAAGTCAAGTTTTGCAAAACGGAAAGATAAAACTCACTTACCGTTTTGCAAAACCTGACGAGATACATAAAGCATTTACAAGAGCTGAACAATTCATGGAAATGGGAAAGAAAAATTCCGCACTTCTAAAACTCAAAGATATACTCGGTTTAGAACTGGCATGACACTTAAATAAGTTGCATGCCTAGTTCTTCACATTCCTTTATCATATCTTCAGGCCATATACTTGCCTGAATTTCACCAATATGTGCCTTCTGTAGCAAGATCATGCAGAGGCGGCTCTGACCAATACCGCCACCAATACTCAATGGAAGTTCACCGGCAAGTAATTTTTTGTGGAAGAAAAGATCCTTACGATCTTCTTTCCCAGCCAACTTAAGCTGACGGAGAAGAGATTCCTGATCTACACGAATTCCCATAGATGAAAGTTCAAAAGAACGGTTCAATATTGGATACCATATCAGGATATCACCATTCAGACCGGCCTTGCCATTCTCGGTCACCGTACTGTAGTCGTCATAGTCAGGAGCACGAAGGTCATGTTCCGCACCGTTCGACAACTTGCCACCGATACCCATAATGAAGACGGCACCATATTTCTTGCAAATAGCATCTTCACGTTCTTTGGGAGATTTCTCTGGATACATTGCCAACAAATCCTCGCTATGAATGAAAGTAATTTCAGAAGGCAGATATGCTTTAATCTGTGGATATGTTTCACAAGTAAGATATTCTGTACGCAGAATGGCAGAATAAATACGGCAAACCACACTTTTAAGAAATTCCACAGAACGCTGTTCACGGGTGACGACAGCCTCCCAGTCCCACTGGTCAACATAGAGAGAATGAAGATTGTCGAGTTCTTCGTCAGCACGTATGGCATTCATATCCGTATACACGCCATAACCCTCTTCTATCTTATATTCGGCCAAAGTAAGACGTTTCCATTTAGCAAGTGAGTGAACCACTTCTGCTTTTACATCACCCATATCCTTAATTGGGAATGTAACTGCACGTTCCACGCCGTTAAGGTCATCATTAATTCCTGTTCCTTTCAACACAAAAAGAGGTGCAGTCACACGACGTAGACGCAATTCAGTAGAAAGATTCTGCTGAAAGAAGTCTTTAATCAACTTTATCCCCTGCTCTGTTTGTTTCATATCAAGCAGAGCCTCATAGCCAACGGGCTTAATAAGATTACTCATTACAATTATATTATTATTTCTTTTGTTTGTTGTTTTGCGTTACAAAGATACTTATTATTAATTAACGTGCAACGAATTAAGATAATAAATTTGCAAAATGACAGTTTTTTAATCTTCCTTGCATCATTATGCATCAACAGATTATTTTATTTCTTCAAAAAATTGGCCTCGATATACTCTATTTCAAAATTTATAACTATCTTTGCATTCTGATAAGGCCCCGTAGCTTAGCTGAATAGAGCGTCAGATTCCGGTTCTGAAGGTCATGGGTTTGAATCCCATCGGGGTCACCTCCTAACTAACTCAAATCTTATATTACTAGCTCTCAATGATAATATGATGAAGAAATGTTTCTTTATTGGATTGTTAATTTGCGCATCGTCACTAAGTTCGCATGCAGCAACAGAAGATGACATCACCAGCCCAACCGAAGGTGTCATCACAACTGATTATGCTGGAGAGAACAGTATGAAATCTGACTGTCTCAACATGCTTGCAAAGTTTTCTACTTATATGAAAAGTATCTATACCGATGCCGGAACCAACAACAGTGAAGGCACAGCTATGGGGTACTTCAAAGCCAATAGTGCGGGACAGAATAACGAAGACGGTGTGCGTACCAACGCAGATATGTCAATGATCTGTGCATTCTTATGCAAATATGCCCAGCCTGCCGGCATCACACTCCCTACAGGTATCACCTACGACAACATTAAGAAAATGGCCATTAAATCACTCGTTTGGGCATATTCCACACATACAAGCAATCAGTTGAGCAAAACCACCAATAACTCTTATTGGGGCTCTGTATGGGAAAGTTCACTATGGAGCGAGAGTGTCGGTTATTCCGCTTGGATGCTCGGTGACGCACTTTCTACAACAGATAAGGCACACGTAAAATCACTTATTTTGTCTGAAGCCAACTATAATCTCAGTCGCACTATTCCTACAGGCTATAGCGGTGACACCAAAGCTGAAGAGAACGGATGGGACACAAACATTCTTGCCATAGCGTGCGCCCTCTATCCTGACGAGACAACTGCCAACAAATGGTATCTTAAGATGCAACAGTTTGCCTCAAACAGTTATTCAATGCTGCAAGACAGCAGCGACACGACTACTATCGCCGGCAAAACAGCCGGTTCGTGGTATATAGGTCAGAATTTATACAACGACTATACACTACAGAACCACAACTATTTCCATACCTCGTATCAGAATGTGGTCATTGAAGAACTCTGTGAGAGTTACCTTGCACTAAAGGCTATGCAACAAAACAATGGCTCGACGAAGAAATTCGACCTAGCCGAGAATCTGCTGTGGAATCAAAAACCAGTCTTCGACAATGTACTAAAAGAATTGGCTCTTGCTGACGGTGAACTCGCTATGCCTAACGGCAATGACTGGAGCATGTTTCTATACGACCAACTTCCATGTTATACTGCCATGGCTACAATCTTTAGGGATCCGGATGCTCTTATGCTTGAGAATATGGCTCTGAAATATACCAAGGCACGGCAAACGACAACCTCCGACGGCAGCTGGATGCTCCTTTCAGATATTGGCCCTCGCCGTATGGGTGTTACCGCTCACCGTGTCATGATGGCCTACCTGCTTCATGATTTCTTCAGCGTGGGAAATATGCAACCGACAGTCTGGGAAAATTACTGCAAACAGCATACCACTACTAAATACTTCTTCGGACAAAATATCATCCGAGGAATGTCGAAGGATCGCTTCACCTGTTTTTCATGGAGTGATGGTCTGAAAGACTACACAGGTATCATTGTACCCAACTCACCTGATAAAAACAAGATCATGGTTCCCTTTAAAACCCATAACACGGGAAACATCATTGGTGTTTACGACCGTAGTGATTACACGGCATCGTTGAAAGGTCAATACGCCATGTTCCCAGACTCATGGGCCATGAACGGTGTTGTCAATGCCGTGAACGGTACCATTCCTCAGGCCTTCGTTCTTTATTCTACCAGCGGCAATGCTGTCATACTGCTTGATGCCCTTAAGGCAAACAGTGCAACAACGGTATCAATAGAACAAGGTGGTATGATGGGTATTTCTGTTGATCCGTTCACGAAACCCAAGCGAACTATTTACTATAATAACAACGATGCGATAACAAGCATACAGACCGACGGTTCTACAGAATCGAAATTCATCAGCACATGGGCAAATATCGATAATCAAGTAGGATTTGTCTGCAAGAAAGACGGCAATCAGATGGGGTTTGGCGACCGTTCAAACAACAACTCCATATACACGGCAAAGATCTATCCCAGTTATTCCACCACCTCAAGTGCTGTCGGAACAACAATGAACCATATACGCAACTTCGTATACTACAGCAATGTAACAGCCGAGCAGACAAAAGCGCTTGAGAAAGGAATACAGGATTTGACAAAGAACGATGGATGGACAACAGGATGGCACGGAGTTGTAGTGCCCGACCCTGACGGCACCAACTACCTGCTCATCAGCAATCTCTTCGGTTCAACATCCGCACTTCCAGTAAACATCACTTGTGAGAAAGGCGCTCCTGTATTTACACGTGTGACGGAGATCAACGGCAACTATGGTAGTGCATCATTCGTATGTGCACAAAACTATAACATAGCCAACGAACTAAAGGTCTTTATAGATGGTGCAACAAGGCTCCAGGCTGTTCAGGCAGACGAGAACTCACGTGCTGCCTATATTTATAATAATAGTGATGCTGCCCAAACCGTAAAAGTAATGATTATCGACGAAGATGGCAAGCAGCAAAGTTCAAATATAACAATTGACAAGGATGCACAAATGTACGTATCAATCGTCAACAACACAGTAACAGCTGCCAAAGACTCATTCCCGGGTGACTATCGCAATGTAGTCTACGGAACTCACGCCTACGCATCTTCGCAGGAAGGTAGCCATCTGCCTTTCTGTGTCATCGATGGAAAGGATGATACCTTCTATAAGACTCTTGGCAATGCGTCTACAGGTTCTGAATATATTGCTTTCAGAATGCGTAACTCATATAAGATTAATAAAGTGGTGCTGACTCCAATGGCGGGAGAGGATGCTCCAACATCCATTACAGTACAGTACAGCCAAACTGATGCGAATTATATGAATATACCTAACGCCACGATGACGAGTGACGGAGACAAGATAGTAACGACATTCCCTGATGTTCAGGCACGATTTGTAAAGGTAATACTCAACGGAGGCAGCAACAGAGTGGCTGTCAAGAAGCTCGCGGTCTATGGCAAGCCTGCTGAGTCTTCTTTTGTTTTAGCTACACCAGTAACATCAGCGACGACATCCAAGACTATTAAAAACCGTAATACATTCACTGCGAGCGGAATAAAAATTAGAAATTATACCGTTCCCGGCTGTTACATCATTCAAGAAGAGATGACAGACGGGACGACTCTGATAACAAAAGAATTTAAGAAATAACATGGAAATTATTGAACGATTTTTAAATTACGTGAAGTTTGATACACAGTCGAACGAAAACAGCGAGTCTGTACCGAGTACACCAAAACAGTTAGTGTTTGCCGAGTTCCTAAAAAAGGAGCTCAAAGACGAAGGATTTAGCGATGTGGAACTGGATAACCAGGGATATATCTATGCTACTCTGGAGTCAAACATCCGAAAGAATGTGCCCACAATTGGGTTTATAAGTCATTACGACACAAGTCCCGATTGCAGTGGCGCAAACATTCATCCACACATCGTCAACAACTATGACGGAAGCGACATCCTGCTTTCTGATGATGTCATTTCTTCACCGAAGAAATTCCCCGAGCTGCTCAGTCATATCGGCGAAGACCTGATTGTTACCGACGGTCATACTCTACTAGGAGCTGACGACAAAGCCGGCATTGCAGAGATTGTACAGGCAATGGTATGGTTGAAAAAACATCATGAAATTAAACACGGCAATATAAGAATAGCATTCAACCCGGATGAAGAGATTGGCATGGGTGCGCATCATTTCGACGTCGAGAAATTTGGATGCCAATGGGCTTACACGATGGACGGCGGAGACTTAGGTGATCTGGAGTACGAGAACTTCAACGCTGCATCTGCAAAAATCATTATCCACGGAGTGAGTGTTCACCCAGGGTATGCCAAAGATAAAATGGTTAATGCCAACCGTGTGGCTTCAGAGCTAGCCCAGATGATGCCTGATAATGAAACACCTGAGACGACTGAGGACTACGAAGGTTTCTATCACTTGCTCGGTATGGAATCAAATATAGAGAAGGCTACGATGAGTTATATCATACGCGACCATGACCGTAATAAATTTGAGGATCGCAAAATTTCCATCAGCCGTCAGGTGGATGCCATCAACGAGAAATACGGTCCAGGCACTGCTGAGATAGAACTGCGTGACCAATACTACAATATGAAAGAGAAGATTGACCCACAGATGCATGTCATCGACCTTGTGCTGAAAGCAATGCAGGAAGTGGGTGTCCCTCCTCGTGTAGAACCGATACGCGGTGGAACGGATGGAGCTCAGCTGTCATTCCGTGGTCTTCCCTGTCCTAACATTTTTGCAGGAGGAGTCAATTTCCACGGTCCTTATGAATTTGTATCGATTCAATCGATGGAGAAAGCTACACAGGTGATTATCAAAATCTGCGAACTTACAGCCGAATATAACGATTGAGTCAATGAATGAACTGCCTAACCTCATCAACGACCTTGCGCTGATACTCATCAGTGCTGCTGTAATAACGCTGATATTCAAAAAGCTAAAACAGCCGTTAGTTCTTGGCTACATAATGGCAGGATTCCTTGTCAGCCCCAAAATGCCTTACACGTTGTCGGTAATCGATGAAGTCGATATCAAGATATGGGCTGATATAGGCGTAATATTCCTTTTGTTTTCCCTCGGGCTGGAGTTTTCATTCAAGAAGATCGTGAAGATGGGTGCAGCCCCGGTCATCGCCGCCGTCACCATCATGTTCTGTATGATGATGTTGGGGATGGTCGTAGGCCACGGTTTCGGCTGGCATCGGATGGACTGCATCTTCCTCGGTGGGATGGTCGCAATGAGCAGTACCACGATCATCTATAAGGCTTTTGATGACATGGGACTGCGGCAGCAACGTTTTGCAGGCCTCGTCATGAGCGTACTGATCCTCGAAGACATCCTCGCCATAGTCCTGATGGTGATGTTGTCAACCATGGCCAGCAGCGGCGAGATGGAGGGAGGACAGATGTTTACGAGTATTATACGAATTGGATTTTTCCTAATTCTATGGTTTGTCGTGGGCATCTTCTTAATACCGTATATCCTTCGCCGATTTCGTAAGTTAATCAATCAGGAGACGCTTCTCATCGTATCCATAGGACTATGCTTTCTCATGGCGATCATTGCATCGGAGGTTGGCTTCAGCAGTGCTTTCGGAGCTTTCGTCATGGGTTCCATACTCGCGGAAACAGTAGAAGCTGAGAAGATCATAAAGATAGTAGGACCGGTAAAAGATCTCTTCGGAGCTATCTTTTTCGTGTCTGTCGGTATGCTTGTGGATATCTCTATTCTCGTTGACTATGCTGTACCTATCATCATATTAGTACTCACGATACTGATTGGTCAGGCCATCTTTGGCACCACAGGATTCATGCTCAGCGGGCAACCGCTGAAGACCGCGATGAAGTGCGGATTCTCTATGGCACAGATCGGTGAATTTGCCTTTATCATTGCCTCACTGGGACTCTCATTAGGAGTGATAGGTCATTTTCTATATCCCGTTGTCGTGGCCGTATCTGTCATTACAACTTTTCTTACGCCATACATGATTAAGGCATCCACCCCATGCTACAATAAAATGGAAAAACATCTGCCCCCGTCATGGATCTATCTACTTAATAACATCACGGTCAGCCAACCCTCAGTGACACCGCAGAACAATTGGAAGAAACTGATCCGCGCTCTGATTCGTCAGACGGTCGTGTATTCCATTCTCTCCATTGCGATCATCGCTCTCATGTTTACCTTCTTCCTTCCTTTCATACGCAGCATTCTCCCCCACTGGTGGGCAAATGCAGTGTGCGGTATCATCACCGTGGCACTTATTTCACCGTTCTTGCGCGCTTTCGTCATGAAGAAAAACCACAGTGAGGAGTTTAAAGAATTATGGACAGAGAGTGGATTCAACCGATTGCCCCTTATCTTCACCATCATCGTAAGATTAATCATCGCCGTGTCGTTTGTTTTTTACATTTGCAATTTCCTCACACGCTTCACCGATGCTTTGATGATAAGCATAGCTTTGGTGTTGGTGATATTGATGACTCTGTCACACAAGCTGAAGAAAGGTTCTATATCGATGGAACGGATGTTCATGAACAACCTCCTTTCACGGGAAATCGAAGCACAGGTGATGGGAAAGAAGAAGCCCTTATATGCCAATCATCTTCTCGACCGTGATATTCACATAACAGATATAGACATTCCGGAGAACTCGAAATGTGCCGGTAAGACCCTTAGAGAATTATCGCTAAGGCAGCAGTTCGGTGTTCATGTAAGCAGTATTCTGAGAGGTAAGAGAAGACTTAACATCCCTAGCGGAGAAACCTATGTGTTCCCCGGCGACAAGATACAGGTTATCGGTAGCGACGAACAGCTGACACATCTAAGTAATATCATAAACAACGAGATCTATGAAGACGACTTCAACATGGAAAACCGTGAGATGAAACTTCGTCAGATTGTTATTAGTTCCAAATGTAGTTTTCTTGGTAAGACCATAAAAGAAAGTGGAATAAGAGACAAGTACAACTGTATGGTTGTAGGTATGGAAAAAGGCGAGGATGAGCTGACACAAATAGACCCGTCCAGCCCGTTCAAACAAGGTGACATCTTATGGGTTGTTGGAGAGAAATCTTCTTTAGAGGCTCTGATAAAAGTCTGATTCATATCATCTACGATATTGCCGTAACAACCTTTCGTTCTTTTAAGACTCATTGTTAAAAATGTGATCAGCAGCGAGAAATTTACAGCCAAGAAATTCTATGTCGGCACAAACGTAAAGAAAACAAAAATAGAGATTCAATAATATGGAATATACTCTTATCATCAGAAAAGACGGAGCAGAACGGACCTTCTCCCGCCGTGGAGTAATCGACCTTTTCGAACTACTCGCCAACGAGCCCGAAGCCCTTCATGGTGCCTCAATCACCGATAAGGTTATCGGCAAAGCTGCCGCAGCACTCATGGTACTTGGCGGAGTGAAAGAAGCCACGACCCCAAGGATAAGCACCCCCGCCCTGAAACTCTTTCAGACGGCAGGCATCAAGGTGCATTACGACGAGGAGGTTCCGTTAATTCTCAACCGCGACAAAAGTGACTTCTGTCCGATGGAAAAACGCTGCACGGTCAGTGACAATCCGCAAGAACTTCTCCCTATCATCACCGAGTTTATAAACGAAATAAAAAAATACAATGATGGAATCTAACGTTAAACTTTATCAGCTGAACCTCAGCGATCGCAGAACATATATCATGGCTGCGCTGTTCATTCTTGGTAATATCGCATTACCACAGTTGTGTCACCTCATTCCACAAGGTGGATGGATGTTTTTACCGATATATTTCTTTACCCTTATTGGTGCCTATAAATACGGAATGAGAGTGGGACTGATGACCGCTCTATTCTCTCCACTCATCAACTCAGCCCTCTTCGGCATGCCTGCCGCAGCCGTGCTTCCTTCGATATTGATTAAATCGGTATTACTCGCCGTTGCAGCAAGCCTCATCGCACAACGCAGTAAGAAAGCCTCTCTGCTCATGCTCACAGGCGTCGTACTGGCTTATCAGATCGTCGGTTCAGCTATCGAAGTGGCCATCAACGGCAGTTTCTATCTGGCAATCCAAGACTTCCGCGTCGGCATCCCCGGCATGCTCCTTCAGATATTCGGAGGTTTTGCCGTTATCCATTACCTAATCAGAAAATAAATCAAGCAGACAGAATTGCTCTGAGAGATTATTTAAGTTAATTTTCAGCATGAAGAGGTTGATATTTTCCTTTTTCGTACTAGTCTTCGTCATACAGACAGGCGCTCAGAATGCCGATTACTCGAAGATGTCATCACTGGTACGGAGTGTCACCATCCAGAATGGTGGCGGCAGACGATTGTCTCCGTCACTAGCAGACACGCACAGACAGCGTATCTGTGCCTTCGTGAGGATCGGAACAAAAGCAGACAGCATCTTCGCAGCAAATGGCTGTAATCAACGGGCATGCTTCGGCGACACTTATATCGCAGATATCCCTCTTTCCCGCCTTGGGGCCTTATCGCTTGATACAAACGTCAAACGGATTGAAGCCAACCGCAGTTGTTCGGCACTTATGGATTCCACAGCCTTACATATCAATGCCCTGCCGGTGTATGCCGGAACAAGCCTTCCTCAGGCATTCACGGGGAAAGGGGTCGTGATGGGTATTCAGGACATCGGCTTTGACCTGACCCACCCGAACTTTTATGACCACACTGCAACCACCTATCGCATCAAACGACTGTGGGACCAGCTTTCCCTTGATACCGTAGGCAGCAGATTTTATGTGGGCAACGAATATACATCAAAGAAATCACTCCTCCGCTATGCCCACTCGCGTGACGGTGAGTCACAGACACACGGCACTCATACCCTGGGGATTGCTGCAGGAAGCGGGTATAACAGCAAATACCGGGGTATCGCTTATGAAAGCGACATCTGTCTTGTGGCAAATGGTGCCGGCGACGACTATGATCTGATTGACAGCGTCGACCGTTATAAATATACTAGTGCCACAGACCTTATGGGGTTCATGTATATCTTTGATTATGCCCAAAGTATGGGCCAGCCTTGCGTCATCTCGTTCAGCGAAGGTGGTAACGAGTCTATCAACGGTGATGACAGCCTCTACTATGCAACACTTGATAAGTTGGTAGGTCCCGGGCGTATCATCGTTTCATCAGCAGGCAACAATGCCCAACTCAACAGATACTTCCACAAGACGGCAGACGAAGAGTCAAAAGGTGCATTCATCACGGCATGGGATAAGTATATATCCTTCTCACTGATAGGAAATAACGACATGTCTTTACGTTTTAAATTCTACCATAACGACCAAACCGATACATTACTCATTCCGACTCAGAACATCCTATCCAGAAAAGATTCGCTGTTTGAGGATACGGTAACGATATCAGACTTCCAATACACATTTAAGATTCAGGGATATCACTCCCATTATGGAGTCAATAAGACTGCATACGACGTGATCATCACTAGCAATCAAAACTTCTGGACTCATACAGACCTCTCTTTTGAAGCTGTGGGCAATGGTGTTGATACGGAATTTTTCCAATATGCAGGATTCCTGACGACCAATGCCAAAGATGCAACACTGAATGCAGGAGACAACACTCACTGTGTCAATACCCCGTCAAGTGCGCCAAGCGTCATCTCTGTAGGCGCTACTTCGTATCGCACAGGTATCATCAACTATCAAGGTGAGTACAAATCTTTTATTCAGGGTACTAACGGTGAGCGTGCCAATTATTCTTCGGTGGGTCCCACCCTTGACGGTCGCATCAAACCTGACGTGATGGCTCCCGGCACCAATATCATTTCCTCCTACAGTAGCTATTATCTGGAACATAATCCCGATGCCGGTGACATCTCATGGGATGTAGAACATTTCCAGTTCGGCGGACGCACCTACGCATGGAACACCAATTCCGGCACCTCTATGTCATCACCTGTCGTAGGTGGAGTCATTGCGCTCTGGCTTCAAGCCAAGCCCACGCTGACTCCAGAAGATATCAAGGGCATATTCAGTCGCACCTGTTCTCATCACGACCCGTCCCTCTCCTATCCGAACAATGATTATGGTTACGGGGAGATTGATGCTTACCGGGGATTGCTCGATATTCTTGGCATCAACGGGATAGAAGGCCTATCCTCCAGCCAGCCCTCAGCTGTCAACATCTACCCTACATCCGACGGTGATGTGAGAATAGATTTCAAGAACGCACCTGTAAAGGCTTTCACGGTAAACATCTATTCCATCACCGGAGTATTGTTGAAGAGTGTAGAATCCGTTAATCTATCATTATTTTATACCATTAGCCTAAGCGGACTACCTCACGGTATCTATGCGGTACAGGTGAATGGATGTGATGCGTCCACCACAGGATCATCGCTCATCAGAAGATAACTGCATTCACTTGGTAGCCATGTCGACCGATTCTGCTATAGAAATATTTATATTTTAAGTCCAATATCACTACTACATTAATAACTTACATATATTCAGATATTTATCATTGAAAATCATAGTGATGTTGCCCATTTTAAACATCACTCCAAACATCACTTTCGCGCTTTTCACCCTTTTTCAAACACATTTCAACCGTATCTTACTACGGTAAAAGAGAACAATATTTCACCAAGGAAGCTTTGACAGATTTATCGGTAACTTGTCGTATTGCAAAACGTGACCTAGACATCAGTAAATCAACTTATTTTACTTGATAAAATAAGTTATTTTAGATAGTAAATTAACTTGATTTACTAAGTAAAATAAGTTGATTTACTTTTCTTGAAGATAGCTTTCAAAATCCGACAGAATAGCGGTTAAATCCATCTAAATAAGCTAAAAGTGATGTTTGGAGTGATGTTTAAAAGGGGCAACATCACTATTATTTTAGCATATAAATATTTGATAACATGTAACTTAACATAATAATAGTGATGTTGGCATCAGAAATAACTAGAAGATTATATGAGAACAAAGAAGTTAGAGATCCCATCGTTTCATTCTCGGAATTATTACTACCTGATAAAAAATAAAAGTAAATGTAAAATATGTTTTTTATATAATCTATCATTTTATTTACATGGAATTTTGTGTGGTTATTTTTTTTTATTACATTTGCAACATGTTCGAAAACATCGGATACTGGAAAAGACATACACAAATATTCCAGAAATCTAAAAAATAAATATGAGAACAAGTAATTGCAAAATTTTTCTTTTATTCCTATTTTTAGGATTTAATATTAATTCTTATAGTGAGAATACAATTGATAATATAGGATGTTCTCTTAACGAAGATAACATCGCTGCAGTCTTTAAATGTTATAAAAGAATAGGAAACAGCACTCTATCCGGAATATTTAGCTCTTATGTGCCTATTGACGAATGTCAATCTTTCAAATAGTATTAATAAGAAGTGCTAACAATCAGTATTTCACAAATATTTTCGTATGATAAAAATAAATAAAGAAAAAACAAAAAGCAACTTCATGAGATGTATTATGCTGTGTTGGATATGCTTTATTAGCTCATTTTTTTGCCGTATGGCAGCTCAAGATAGCATAGCAGTTACATATTCAGACTATTACACAAGTAATAACACTAAACCTAATAGACTCCCCATTTTGCCCAAAGCTCAGAGAGTAAACAAGAATTCTTCCACTATTGTAGTAACTAATTCAGATCTTGAAGAACAGGCTAAAAAGTGTGTAGAGTATGCTATTTCTGTATGGGAAGCAAGTATTCTTAATTGTGACTCCATTTTCATTCAAGTTAAAGTGGAAAATATCAAAGAGGATATACGTACAACAGTCCGTTATAATGTGATTGATAGTACGTATATGCCAAGTGCTCTTGAAAGATATAAAGATCCGACGAAAAAGCATGATATTTCTTCTCCTGATGGCATTATCACCATTAACTCAAATACTATATGGGACTATAGCCTAGAGGATAATATTTCCCCTAATGGTAATAATCTGACTTATGGGATCATGAGAGCGATTGCAAGAATTTTAGGATTTGGTTCAAGTATTACCATAAAAGACCCAGACAATTATACCTGTAGTCTGCAGAGAGGTTACTCTGTTTTTGATGAACTTGTTACAAATTCTAATGGAATGAAACTGACCTCTATAAATCCAAATGGAGGTAAGCCTAATGAAGAATTGAAGTCATATATAAATGCTCCAGGGCAAACATTTTGGGTAAATACGAACAGTCTACAATATCAACTCCAATCCCCTCCCTACACAGCCGATACCCCACCATTTATTTTCTTGAAAGATGAAAACTCTTTAATGAGAAGTGATTTACAAGTTGGAAGTTATGCATTTCAAGTAGATGAAACAACTCAAGCTATTTTAAATAAATTAGGATGGAATACCCAATCACCTTCTCAAATTAAGATTGTAAGTGATGATATTCCGGATACAGGTCTTGCATCAGCATACGAATCTCATCGTTTCAGTATTGAAAGAGGAACACTTTCTTTACAAAATCCAAAATGGGAGTTTATCTTGCCATTAGCAAATGGTAAAACGCAATCTATTCTGTTAGTTGACAATAATCTTTCGAGTACGATTGCACCAATAACCAATGAAGAACTTTATAAAATTAATCCAGATGGAGATATTGAAGGGGTTTTACAATTTTCATGCTCTATAAATGGAAAAGAAGTGCGTGTGTTGCCTTTTAAAATTCATTTAGAACTAAAGCCACTAATTGAATATGCCTCAATAGCAAAGATAGTGGATAATTCTCCTCTTGCCTCTTATGATGCTTACTACAAGGTTAAATACCGTGGGGCAGAGTATATTAAAGTTTCAGTTGAGGAGGAATATGCATCTAGATTAAAAACATGGTATACCAAGGAGCCATACATAGCTTTTGGTATTGCCGACCACATTACGTCTCCGTATTATGCTTGGATTGATTTCATTGCTGAAAATAAATATGGTAAATCAATATATACAATTGAATTGCAACCCTATGGAGTAGTTTCAATTCGCTCTAATTCAATTGACAGCAGTGATTCATTTGAAGTATATGATGTTAACGGATTTAAGTTAGGAACATTCAACAAATTATCCGATATCAACCAAATTCAACTAAAGGGTTTACTTATCATAAAACATATACGAGGTAGCGTATTAGTAGAAACTTTCAAAAAGATGAATCAATGAAAAGAAATTTAACAATTTCAATCTTAACAACTGCATTCATTTTCTGTTGTGTATTTCAAGTTCATGGTCAAGACATGATATCACCGCATATTGATCAAAATGGGTCAATCTTCGGTTTTGATAATATTTCTACAAATTCATCTCCCTTAAAATTCTCTCTAATTAAAGATACGATTAAAGGAGAATGGAGTATTAAGGTGATGGCGTATGCTGATGGTTTTGAGTCTAAACAGCTTAGTGCAAACAGTAAGCACTATTTCTTGTGAAAAGATTTGTGGAATCACAATTAAGAAAAGTGATTTCATAATATGGATTTGAGGAAAACTCAATTCTGACTATTAATCCGAATTCCAGTATTGATTGTGGTCAAATTTTTTACAAACCACTTT
>Ga0302215_10001798_pt1 | contig 15069 bp, 18 predicted proteins | sample II_Fen_N3_1_FD_194580 | JGI IMG/M metagenome (GOLD analysis project Ga0302215, IMG submission 194580) | Peat permafrost microbial communities from Stordalen Mire near Abisko, Sweden - II_Fen_N3_1 | ecosystem: Environmental > Terrestrial > Soil > Wetlands > Permafrost | place: Sweden: Abisko...
TCGCTTCAAATTTGTAGCATCTGTCATCCAAATAATGCCATTAATAAAATTAAATTCTTGGAATCAAATGGTTTTAATAAATATTTTGATGATTATCATTTGATTGTTAAAACTGATAGTGTGGTTGCTATGGGCAAAGATTTCCTAACAGGATTGGTAGTTGATGACCATTCTCGGAATCTAAAGGATAATCCATACGGAATTCTATTCATGGACAATGGACTTATGCCATATAATAAAGACTGGAAGGGTGCAGTTGCTACTGGGTGGAATGAGGAATTGATTAATACTATTGAGATTTATGCTGAGATGATTAGGGAGGCACTATGTCAAATTACAAAAAACAACTTGAAGAAGCAGGGTTTAAATTTCACGCCAATTGGTCTGATGAGATGAAGAAAACGCGATTCTCTGGACAACATTACGCTGAGAAAATTTATGATGGTAAAACAATTCAAGATGTCCCAACTGGATTCAGCGTATTCATTGACACGTCTAAAGATTTGAAGCACGTTGAATTCTGGTGTGAGAACTATACATGTGAAGATAAAGATTTGATTTGTATCGAACCACCATTTCCATTTACATTTGAGAAACTGATTGACAACAGCTTGCGTTGTGATAATTGTGGAGAGATTCAAGAGAGCCATGAGTGTTTTAAAGAAGCTAATGAAGGTCATAAATATTGTGAAAAATGTTTGAAGTTGAATAGTTGACATTTGATTTTGGATGGTTTATACTTAGGAAAGTAGTGCAAAATAAAAATTAGGAGATTAAGAAATGAAAGATTGGTGTATACAACATCCCATTCTAACAGTAATTGTAATCTTTATTGTTTGTGGGTCGATTTCAAATATTATGGGTAACTAATATAAAAGGAGACTAAACAAAATGCAGAAAGTGACATTTAAAATTGAGGCTATGGACAATAACCAAGTGATTGACACATCCGAAGTGCAAAGTGTGACAGGCGATGTTATCAGTGATGTGCTAATGACTGTAGTTCGTGGGTTATTGGGTATGGGGTTTTCAGAAAATTTGATTAAGGATTATATGAATTATAGCTCTGAGAATTGGTGTGTTGATAAGATTGGCGAAATGTAGTACAATATAAACTATAAAATTATAAGGAGAAATTAAAATGGAATTCAAGGTATTGAGTAAAACAGATAACACAGTTATTTCAGTTGCAAACATTGGTAATGATTGTATTGTATCTAAAGCAACATATGGTTTGGGTGGTGGAATCCTTGTAGATGCTATTACATTTGTGCCGCGTATGAATATTGATATGGGTATTGATGGACAAGATGTTGTACCCAAGCTTAAAATTACGGGTATTCCTGAGACAGCTACGCAGAGTTACACTTTTACAGATGGAAATGTGATGGTTGGTGAGTTTACTAAGGCGATTATGGATAAGAAAAAAGATGCTGAAATTCAGGAGGTAGAGTAGGTAGTAATTAAACAACAAATAAAACATGAGAAAATGGAGGATTTAAAGATGGCAGAAATCATGGAATTTCAGAAAGGTATTTTTACAAGTAACGGTTTTATCAAAGAGGGTAGTTTTGTAAAAGCGACAACTGTACAATCGGTTATCGTTGAAGATACGCTCGTCACAGCGGCTAAGAAAAAGATTGGTATTCAACTTGAAGGCGAGATTGAGACGCGATTGTTTGATTTGGAGAGTATTACGAAACTGGTTAATTTGGATGATTGTGATTGTGAATCAGAAGATGATGAGAATGGGTTTGAGGAGTAGGAGGTAATATGAAACACACTGTACAATATGGAGATTCAGTTGTCAAAGAGATGTTTGGACATTATAACTATGTTGATTTATTAACAGATGTAATGTTTCAAACATTCAATGAAGAAAAGATTGAATTTGGTTTGAAGGAAGGTATTATTATTGTAGACGCCGAACCTTCTAAACGTGTTTATTTTAAATCAAATTATAAGGACTTTTGGATTCGATATAATATTGAGAAAGTTACTAAACATTATTACGAGTGTACTTGGACGCTATATACTGAAGTCAATGATTGCAATGAACAATTGTCATTTGGTAGGAGTAAAATTAAATATGTTCATGATGAAGAATAACATTCTTTTGTGGATTCATTAACTAAGGGATTGGGATTGTGGTATGATTGGGAAGTTGGGATTATAAAATAAACGGAGGATTTGAATTTATGTCTATTAGAAGTCCATCTCAAATTTTAATTTATGGAGCAGGATATTTGAATCGCATAGCTTTAAAATTAAATGATGAAGCGGATTCTATTAGAGGTAAAATCAGCATCCGAACATCGAACAACAATATCGTTACATTCTCCGTGTTCCAAAATAAACTCACTGGCAACGGGAAAGAAAATCCAGCATTTAAAAGTATGCAAACAGTAATGAATGAATATAAAGATTCAACAATGGTAGGCTCTTTCACGGACGCAGACGTTGTTGAAATAAAAGATTCTGGATTTAAATTTCCAAATGCCAAACTGTATGGAAGCATAAAATATGACGGTGAAAAAATAACGGAATCTATTATGAAGTCTGTAAATTTTATCACTAGAAAAGTTACGCTTGAAAAATTTAGGATTGTATTTAAAATCTATGGGTTACATGTTGTCTCTGTAAAAAATGGAATTATAAAAGGCGAAATTATTGATTATAATAAGATTGCCCATAAAATTACATTATCTTGCAACGATGACAAAATTAAAGACAAAGATATTTTGAACGTAGTCGGTGTGATTAACGAGGGTTTGCGAGATGGGCTTCCAATATGCGAATACCAAATTGTAAAATTTTCTGAGACAAACGAATACAAAAAAGAGGATTTTGATTTAGCAAGAGAAAACTACAAAAAAACAATAGAAGAATTGGCACAAGATTGCCCTTTCTAAGAGGAGAAATTATGAATAAAGTAATTCTAAAAGGCCGATTGACAAAAGATGTTGAAATGAAAAATGGTTTCGCACAGGCTACAATTGCAGTAGATAAAAAACTTAGTAAAGATAAAAAGGCAGAGTTCCAATCCGCAGGAAAACCAACCGCTGACTTTATCAATCTAAAAGTATTTGGCAAGGGTGCTGAAATTTTCGCCCAATATCTGCAAAAAGCAAGCAATGTTCTTGTTGAAGGAGTTCTATCAACTGGAAGTTATGAAAAAGAGGGTGTTAAAATTTACACGACTGAAGTTCTGGTTAACGAATTTGAATTCCTTGACCAGAAAAAAGAAGCACAGGCGACACAAAACGATTATGATGATATCCCCCTGTAAAATTGACAGCACTCACTATTGAATAAAAGGAGATTAAAATGGAAAACGTAGAAAAAGAAATACAGGTTGATATTATTGCCCAACTTAATAAAGTAGTTGAGGCACTTGTAGCATCAAAAGAAGATATGAAAGATATTTCTGACTTGGAATTTTCAAAAACACAGCTTCATGGAGATGCATCACAACGAGTCTCATTCTTCACAGATTATGCTAAATTTTCTGGAGAAGTTGCGAACCCCAAAAATACAAAAGTGAATCCGTTTCACAAGTCAAAATATGCTCCACTTGATGAAGTTCTGAATGTGGTGCGTCCAGTAATGAGTAAGTACGGATTCTCATTGCTACAAATCCCTACAATTAAGAATACAAAGGTTATGATTAACTGTCTTCTTATGCATAAAGGTGGTGCATTCATGACAATTGAGGCTCTTGAAATGCCCATGACTAAGCCTGATGCTCAAGGAATTGGCTCATCTATCACATATGGACGCAGATATGCAGTTGCATCATTGTGTGGGGTAGCGAGTGAAGAAGATGACGATGGGAATACCGCCAGTGGGCTTCCTAACGCTCCTAAAGGAGATAAACCACCTGTTCCACAAAATACTACCCCTGTGAATAAAGAAATGTCTCTTGCTCAAGCAAAAGCTCGTGCTAATGCCGATGCAAAAGCTTTGTTTGATACAAAAGGGCAAGACGTTGTAAAAGCTAAAATTTCAGAAATTTTGGAGAATGGAACCATCGCTGGAACAACAGAAGAAAATAAAGAAAAACTCATTACTCTTATTGAGGAATTGAAGAAACTATAAAACTGAATGGGTGGCTTTGTGTCACCCTTCTTTTTCTTAGGATGAAGATAATAAATGAAAAGTGAAGAAAAGAACAGGGTTGGAGAAGTTGGTATAAATAAATAAATGGGGAAGTTCGATGAAAATTATTGAATATATAAATGCAAATGATATAAGTGTCAAATTTAATAGTGGCGATATAAAAAGAGGAGAGTATAAATCATTTAAAATTGGAAATATGAAGAGTGTATACGATAAGACGGTTTGCGGTGTGGGATATGTCGGGATAGGAAAATATAACGTAAGAGATTTATCTGGTAATATATGTAGACAATATCAAACATGGAGAGATATGCTCCGTAGATGCTATGACGAGAAAAGTTTATCTAAAAATCCAACGTACAATAAATGCACTGTTTGCGATGAATGGTTGAATTGTCAAACATTTGCAGAGTGGTATGATAAAAATTATTATACTGTGGATAATCATAAAATGCATATAGATAAAGATATTATGATTAAAGGAAATGCCGAATATAATCCATCGTCCTGCATTTTTTGTTCCTCAGCCAATTAATAGTTTATTTGTGATGCAAGAAAGCACAAGGGGCGATTTGCCGCCGGGAGTCCATATAAAAGAAGGAATGATAGTGTCTCATTTTAAAAATACGTGGCTCGGTACATTCAATAATCCAACAGATGCATTTTTAATATATAAAAAGACGAAAGAAAATTATATAAAGACGGTAGCAGATAATTATAAAGATAAAATTCCGGTAAAATTATATGACATAATGTATGAATATGAAGTAGAAATTACGGATTAGTAAAATATATTTTAATAATAAAGGAGACAAAAATGCAAGTTAAATGTAAGTTTTGTTCTAATAAAAATGACAAAGAACAAATGGAATGCGTAAAAAAGGGGAAGGTTAATAATTATTATTGCCCAAAATGTTTGATAGATATAAAGACTAGAGATGAAATCATTAATAAATTTTATGAATATACAAATTCTTTGGTTGTAATTAGTCAAGTATATTTAGCAATAAACAAATTAAAAGAAAAGAAGTTGACGTATGATGATATTTTATATATAATGGACTATGTAATAAATAATAAGTGTGTGTTAAATTATCCAGCAGGGCTTGCATTTTATGCAGATAGGGCAATTAAGCAAAAAAGAGAATTGGATAAGATAAAAGAACAAAAAGAAAAGGTTTTAAAATCAATATTTGAAAAGCCAACGATAATTGAAACGAATAATACGCCAAAGAAGGTAGATTCGGCGTTCGACATTACTAATTTTTTGTAGAAAAGGGGGAATAAAATGGGTTGTCAAGAATTTGTGAAGTCAAGTATGACACACGAAGCTTTATTTGTGGGGAATTTATGGAACAATCCTAAATTGTACAAAAAATATAAGAATTACGATATGACAGAATATAATGAAAAAACAGGCGTTGGAACGTTTACAATTGGAATGTGGTATTTTTTTATGAAATTGGGTGAGAAGATGGTGGAATCGGGAGTTCAAAAGTTTAACGATACTACTGTGTACTCTTTTATATCATCTCAACCAGATATTGGAGAAAGTTCGTGGGTTAAAAAATATAAAAAATTTGGGGGATTCCAATCTATAAATTCTGTAATGGAAGAATGCAATCATGATGAAAATAATGATATTTACCATCTTTCAGAAATACAAAAGTTTGAACTCCTTAGATATTTTGAATCAAACGGATTATTGGACGCTGAGTTTATGGTTGAAAAAAAGGGTAAAAAATATAAAAATAAAGAAATGCTTATGAAAATGTCGCTTGAACAAGTGCGGTCATATTTTCAATATTTTATGAAAAAAGGGAATCAATCTATTTCATCGAGTAATATAGTGGTATCAAATCTAACAGATGGATTAGATGAGGCGATAAATGAATTTAATTTGGGAGAGTCCATGGGAATACCCCTCTTTGAATCCCCTAGACTAAACAAGATTATAAAAGGATTTAAGCAGGGTGGTTTTTATTTTTTAATTATGAGTTCGGGCGTTGGGAAAAGTTCGTTTTGTTTAGCTAAATTTGATTTGGGAATTCTGCACAGCAATGAAAAAATGCTACATGGTGTTAATGAGGAAAATAAGAAAAGAGCGCAAAGTTCTTTATTATCAACCATTTCAAGCACCATAACAAATTCACCAATTTCGAGAGAACGTATGAGCGAAGGCTCCTTTACTAAAGATGAGTGGAATAGCATTAATAAGGCGAAAAATTGGTTGCAATCAAAGCCAGCAGACCAAATTAGATTTGCCGAAATAGAAAAATTTTATCTGCCAGAATTTATTGAAGCTGTGGAAATTCATAAATCACTTGGATATAACTTCGTGTGTTTGGATACATTTAAACCAGACTCATCTAAATCATCTGAAACACAACGATGGGAAAAATTTTCAGCGCATGCTCAGGATATCTTCGATACAATTAAACCATCGGCAAACAACATGGGTTGTTTAGCTACACTGCAATTAAAAATAGGTTCTGAGTCAAAATATTTGGACTTAGATTCAATCGCAAAAGCGAAAGAAGTGGTTGAAACTTGCGATGTATGCATGAATTGTAGATTATTTTTTGAAGATGAATATGATAATCTTGCTGTTTATGATTATAAAAATTCAGCAGAATTAGGTTGGCACAGAGAGCAAGTGTTGCTTGATAAAGATAAACAATACATGATAATGTTTATTTCTAAAAATAGACACGGTTCAAAATCAGAACAAATTGTTTATGAGATTGATTATAATTATAACAAATGGACGGAAATTGGTTACTGTAATATGAAAAAAACTTCAAGATAAAGGTTGTGATATCTCAATGCTTTCTTATTCTGATTTGCTTTCTAAGATTTATGATGATGAAAATATAGAATTGGTGCTTGAAACATTGGGATGTCACAACATTCATTCTGAACAGGGTGGTAAATTAATTGTTGCCACAAGACCAGAAGGAACAAATAGGCGTTCGATACAAATAAAAAATATGGAAACACTCAGAGCAAGTATCCGTAGTAAAGGAGTATATGGAAATTTATATGACGTTGTGATGTTTTTGAATAAGCTAGAAAATATTCGTGACGCATATAATTTCTTGACTCAAACTTGTAGTTATACATCCGATATGGTATATGTGGAGAATCCTCTTACTTGGCTCAATAAGATAAAGCGTCAAAGGAAAACATATGCGATGGACTTTGAAGAGTTAGAAATTTTGGATTCAAATATTTTAAATCAATATATTTATGGAGATGTTCAACAATTTAATTTAGATGGAATAAAAACTCAAACTCTTCTTGATTATGGAGTGGGATATGATGCTATCAGTAATAGAATTACAATACCAATTTATGATATTCATGGAAATCTAATTGGAGTTAAGGGTCGGGCAACAAATAAAGAAGATGAATCTACTTACAAGTTTATGTTTTTATATCCTGCAGACCAATCTAAGACTCTTTTTAACTTTCACCGAGCCAAGGCGTATTGTAAACAGAAAAAAGAAGTCCATGTATTGGAGAGTGAAAAAGCCCCCATGCAATGCAAAGATTGTGGGATAATGAACGCCGTGGGAGTTGGAAGCAGTGGGATTAGCCTTGACCAATTAAACATCCTACTCACGCTCCAATGTGATATAAATTTAGCATTTGATAAAGGAACTGACTATGATGCAATATTGCCGACATTTGAAAACTTTTTTAGAGATAAACGAAATGTATTCGTAATGCGAGACGATGAATATAATATCTTGAGCAATAAATCTTCGCCAATTGATGAAAGTAAGGACGTTTGGGATTTTTTATATGAAAATAGGATTCAATTAGTTTAGGAGGAAGATGTGAAATTAAAAAAACGTGAAGTATTACTTGATTATGATGAACAAGATAGTTTGAGCGAGAAGATTTTTAAAATCAGAGGAATTTGTGATGAGGATATATTTGAATTTATTAGACCATCTAGACAGAATTTAAACGACCCATTCTTGCTCGACAATATGGAAATTGCAGTTGAAATGGTGCGAGACGTAATCAGGAATGATAAACTAATTGCAATTTATAGCGACCCCGATGCAGACGGTGTGACAAGCTGTGCCACGCTGTATCTATATCTTAAAAATTTTACAGACAATATCATTCACATTTCCAATCAGAGAGCAGAAGGGCATGGTATCATACCTGAAAAGGCAATGGGGATGGATATTGGATTGCTGATTGCGGTTGACAGTAGCACAAACTCCGTGGCACAATGTGAAGAAGTTTCAAAGTCTGGATGTAAGGTTATTTGCATTGACCATCATATTTCAGAGGGTGAAAATCCATTCGCTACAATTGTTAATCCCAAAATGTCAAAAAACTATCCAAATAAAGAGTTAAGTGGGTCTGCTGTAGTATATCAATTTTGTCGAGCGTTTGATATGATTGCTGATATCGAACTTGCTGACAACTATTTGGATTTAGTTTCCGTTGGGTTGGTTGGAGATATGATGCCACTGGATAATTTAGAGAATAGGTTCATAGTTTATTCAGGGTTAAATGTAATTCATTTTACGGGACGCAACGACACACCAAATCCGCAAGCTGGAAATTTTGGACTAAAATCATTATGTAAAAAGTTGAAGAAAGATTATATGCCTACTTCTCAAGATTTATCATTTTATTTGGTTCCAAATTTGAACGCATGTATTCGGCTTAATGATATCAATATAATTATGGATTTGTTTTTATGTGAAGATGAAAAAGAATGCGGTAAGATTGCTAAGAAATTGGTTGATATTAATGAGGAACGCAAGAAATTAACAACAGAAATTGTTGACAAAATTATTGAGAGTAATAAAATCAATGACAATAAATTACTTATTGTAGACATGAGCAAACTTGAATTTAAAAATGCGATGTTCGGTCTAATCGCAAATAAGCTGTCTAAAGAATTTCAACGACCTTGTTTAATTGGCAAAGTGAAAGATGGAGTTATGATTGGTTCTGGGCGAGGATGTAATGATGAGATTGAATTGAAATCACATCTTATGAATAGTGGGTTGTTTAATTGGGTTAAAGGACATGAAAATAGCTTTGGATTTGAATTCAATATCGAGAATAAGAACAAAATTTTGAGCCATTTTGACATTGAGTTTAAAGATTATTTTAATGAAGAGTTTATTGAATATGATTTGGAGATTGATGGAGATGAATTAACCCTTGATAATATGAGAGAAATGGATAATATCAGTGTAATTTGTGGGCAAGGATTCCCAAGACCAAGTTTTTTAATTAGAAGCATTATTCCTGATGAATGCAAGAAGATTGGTAAAGAAGAGAATCATACTAAGCTTACGATTTTTGGAGAGCAAGAAAATTTAGACATAATGAAATTTAATACAACGGAGTCATTGAGTAAATATTATGATTGTGATATGATAAACGTTGTGGGCAATATTGGGGTCAACAGCTTCTATAATTTTGGACTAAAAAAGAATGTTGTGACACGGCAGATTTTAGCAGATATTATAGAATGCGAAACGATTGAATTATAGGAGGATTAATGAATAAAAACAGTATACATTTTAAAGCTATTTATCAAGATTATAATTGACTGTATGAAAAATTTGTAACTAATGGAATGACAGCAAAAGAAATTGCAAAAGAGGCTAATGCAAGCGTTAGAGTTGTTCGGAAGTGGTTAAATGAAAAACATAAGATAACAAATGTGAACACAAGGCTTTCAGATGTGTCTTTGAGTGAATTGCAATATCATATATTAATCGGAAGTTTACTTGGAGATGGACATATAGATAAAAGGGATAAGTATCCAATTTTTATAGTATCACATGCAGAGAATCAAAAAGATTACTTATATTGGAAATATGAAGTATTTAAAAATCTTTGCAACAAGCCTCCAAGTCAAATAAAAGCTTCTATAAAAATTTTTAACGGGAAAGAGTATAGCTCGCAGATTGCTCATAGATTAGTAACTAGGTCGTATAATTGTTTTAGAGCATATAGAGGTTTACCAAAGTTTGAATATTTAGAACGGTTGAGTGATATATCTTTTTCAATATGGATATTAGACGATGGTTATAGAGGGGATAGTAACTGGTCATTATGTGTTGCGGAGTATACAGAGAAGGATAAAAACATTGCAATAGATATTTTAACAAATAAATTTGGTTTAAAATGTTGGTACGATAAAACTGGGTTATATATGTATTTTAACTCAGAGTCGTCCAAGCAAATTGATAAAATTATATTAAAAAATATACCAAACCATCTGGATATCGTGAGGTATAAAATAATAGAAAACAGTAAAATTAAACGTTGTATGGATAGAGTTTATTATAAAGATTTGTTATTAACGGATTATTGTGCAAACAACAATATTGACTATAAAAAGTTATAAGTAGAACTTATTCTGGAATTTCAATTGAAGAGTCTGTGGATATGGAGATGGCAATATGAAAAATTATGTAAAAATTCATTTACACACTATGTTAAGCAATTCGTTTACAACGATGGATTCAATAACCAAATACACAGACTATGTCTTAAAGGCAAAAGAGCTTGGTATGAAAGCTATTACATTTAGTGAACACGGTCATGTAATGGAGTTCGTGCATAAGAAGGAGTTTTGTGATAAAAATGGTATAAAATATATACATGCAAGCGAGGTGTATGTTACAGAAAGTTTGGATTCGAAGGTGAGAGATAATTACCACTGCGTATTATTTTCTAAAAATTATCAAGGCGTTTTGGAGCTTAATGAATTGCTTTCTCACAACGTTGCTTGTAATAGGAGAGATGGGCACTTTTATTACCAACCAAGAATCACAATTGATGAGCTGATTAATACAAGCGACAATATACTTATTTCAACTGCATGTCTTGGAGGAATTTTATTTAAAGGCAATGATAATATTAAAAACACCTTTATAGAGTTTTTAGTTAAAAATAAGCATAGATGCTTTCTTGAGATTCAACATCATTTGGAACAAAATCAAATTTCGTACAACAAATATCTATATGAATTGCATAAAAACACAGGTATCAAACTTATAACGGGAACTGACACTCATGCTTTGAATGATGAGCATATGGATGGTAGAAAGATTTTGCAGAAGGCAAAAAATATTCACTTTGAAGATGAAGATTCTTGGGATTTAACATTTAAAAGTTATGATGAATTGGTGGAATGTTACAAAAAACAATCTTCACTCCCGATGGACGTAGTTTTAAATGCGATTGAAAATACAAACGTGTTGGCGGATATGGTTGAAGATTTTTCTCTGGATAAAAGTTTTAAATACCCAAAATTATATAATAATTCAGAAGATGTGTTTAGAGAAAAAATAGAAAATGGAAAGCTTCGCAGAAATTTACATGATAAATATGATAAGAAGATTTTGGATGATAGGATTGAATATGAATTAAGTGTAATGAAGAGTCAGGACAATATAGATTATTTTTTACTTGAAGATGATGTGAAAACATATGCAAGAAATAACGACATTGGTTATGGATATTCAAGAGGGAGTTGTTCTGGGTCTATGATTTGCTACGCATTAGGAATAACCGACGTGGATAGCATTAAATACGACATGAGTTTTGAACGCTTTTTATCCCCATCACGAGTAAGTTTGGCTGATGTGGATACAGATTACCCACCATCAAAACGTGAGCTTATAAAAGATTACCTGTATAATAAACACGGATTATATTGCTCTGAAATTGTGACATTTAACACAATAGCCTTAAAAGGTGCTATCAAAGATGTTTGTAGAGCACTTTATAGAAAATGTGATATTCCAGAAGACCTTTTAAAACGTAGCGAAATAGAGGTTGAAGGATATGGTAAAATGTTTGATGATACAAGTAGGCAAATAGATGAATTTATGAATGGGGATTATCTAAAAATATCTAATTACATTTCAGAGAATATAGAAAATGATGAAGATAATATTAGAAATAACTATCCCAATGTTTTTAAATATGTAGATTTGTTAATTGGAGTAATTGTATCCGTTGGTGTTCATCCAAGTGCGACAATAGTTTCTCCACATCCTTTGAGCAACACCGTTGGCACTTTTACTACGACAACATGCAAATTTCCAATATCTCAAATTAATATGAAGGAAATAGACTCTTTAAATTATGTAAAACTTGATTTGCTAGGGCTTGATAATATCGAGCTAATAGATGAAACTTGTAAATTAGCTGGAATTGAAAGATTGTCACCTGATAATATGGATTTTCAAGATTGGAATGTATGGGAAGAGATTTTAAAGAGTGGGCTTGGAATATTTCAATGGGAGTCTCCATCGGCACATAGATATTATAGACAGCTATTTAGTAAAGATACAATTGATAAAATAAAGCAAGTAAATCCAAATATGCAATACATTGACTTATTTTCTACTGGAAATGGTGCAATTAGGCCCGCAGGTGCGAGTTATAGAAATGAACTTGCCAAAGGCATATATAATGAAAATGGGCACAAAGCATTGAACGAATTATTATCTCCAACATTAGGATATCTTGTATACCAAGAAACATTACTTCAATTTCTAAATATATTTTGCGGATACTCTCTTGGAGATGCAGATATTGTAAGAAGGGGTTTTGCTAAAAAAACTGGAACCGAGCAATTTATTCCAATAATTAAAGAAGGTTTTATAAAAACAATGGTTGAGAAGTATAATACATTAGAAAATGAGGCAGAATTATTAATTGAACAATTTTTAACAGTAATTATTGATGCTTCGGATTATTTATTTAGCAAAAATCATTCAGACCCGTACTCTATGATTGGGTTTGCGTGTGGATATCTTAGACATTATCATACACTGGAATTCTTAACCGTTCTTATGAATATTAATAAAGATGACCAAGAAAAAACGTCTAAGGTAATGGATTATATCAACAAATTCACGGATATAAAAGTTTACTCCCCTACATTTAGGCATTCAAAAGATTCATATAGTTTTGATAAAAAAAATAATTCAATCTATAAAGGGGTTGCATCTATCAAACACCTAAATCCCGACGTAGCGAACTATCTTTATGAATTAAAAGATTTTAAATTTGAAAGTTTTACATCTCTATTAGCGCACATAAAATCCTCTGATTCAAAAGTTAATAAAAAACAATTAGACATCTTGATTAAACTTGGATATTTTAAAGAGTTTGGAGATTCTAAAAAATTGGTAAATGTGTTAAATTTATATAACGATTGGGCTACTAAAAAAACTGCAAAGAAAGAAAATACAACGTTCAATATGGATTTAGTTAGAAGATATTCAGGGAAAGAGAGTGAAAAACAATTCGGAGATGTTGATTATTTTTCCATAATCTCAGAGGTCGAAAAAACATTGCCAAACGAAAATTTCACCACGAAAGAAATGATTGGATTTCAAACTGAGTATTTGGGGTATGTAGACTTAATTCTTGGTGGCGATAAAAAAAGAACGGTAGTTGTTGGCAAAAAGGTTGGAGATTATAATACGATTGTAAATTTATACAGTTTGGGTTCAGGTAATGTTGCTCAATTTAAGTTGAAGAAAAAAGATTATCGTGACAATTTTGAAATTGGTGACATATTAAATATCAAGTCGTGTTCAAAGAAATTTAAAGTTGTTCCACGCAAAGGTGATGACGGCGAAATAATTAGAAATTCAAAAGGTTCACCAAAGTTTTATGATGAAACAGAAGAACTTGAATGGATTTTGGAATCCTATATTGTGGAGGAATAATGCAGAAAAAAGATATTGATAAAATTTTAGACACAATGGTTTATATTGTAGACTCACGCGAACAGAATCTTCACATTTATGATTGGCTCACTCGAAAAGGTAAAAACGTAGAAATCAAAAAAATAAATTATGCTGATTATAGTTTTCGGCTCCCCAAAAATGAGGAACTTGGTATTTTAGAAGATTTAGATTTTCGTGACATAATTGTAATCGAGCGGAAAAATAGCATTGAAGAAATCATTGGCAATATGACTTCCGACAATGGCGTTCGTTTTGAGAAGGAATTAAAAAATTGCAAAGCAAAAATGACGCTCGTGATTGAAGACCAATATGATAAAGCTTGTTTGGGAACATATGAAAGTAAATTCAATCGAAAGAGCCTGTTGGGGAAGCTTGCAATTATGCCTCATAGATATAATGTTCCAGTGATATACTTGTCTAAATTAAGCACTCCTGTTTTTATCTATACTCATTTTAGATATTTTATGCGAGAACAATTGCTCAATATGATTGAGTCGGAGGTTAAAATTGGCAATGAATAGTGGAAAAATTTTTGAACTCGCAATCAAGAAATCAATAGAATCCGTACCAGACTGCTACTACTATCGCATTAAAGATTCAGCATCAAGCTTTAATCCCACTGAGGGTACTGGACTACGGTTCACTCCATCAAACGATTATGATTGCTTCATGTATTTTTACCCCCACTTCTATCCCCTCGAACTCAAATCATCCAAATCCACAGCCTTCAGCTTTCAAACTGAAAAAGGTCAATCTGGTAAGAATATTAAAATTTCACAAATCAATGGGTTGCTCAAAGCATCGCAAACAACAGGTGTTAAAGCTGGATTCATGTTTAACTTTGCGGAGATTGAAAAAACGTACTGGCAGAATATCACAGACTTTTATAAGTTTTACAAATCAACGACTAAGAAATCTATAAATGAGAATGATATTATTGAACATGGCGGTGTATTGATTGAGCAGAAATTGAAGAAGGTAAATTATTCTTATGATATTGCGAAATTAATCCACTACATCACTTGACGCCGCATATCCAACTATGATAATATGGGCTTGACGAGGATAAAACTTCGAAGGCTCATATTATTTTATTATAAGGAGGAATTGAAATGCATACGAAAGAAACCGTCATTAAAAATTTAATCGAATCTTTAAACGATGCATCACGAAGTTATTACAATAC
>Ga0302215_10001802_pt1 | contig 15059 bp, 15 predicted proteins | sample II_Fen_N3_1_FD_194580 | JGI IMG/M metagenome (GOLD analysis project Ga0302215, IMG submission 194580) | Peat permafrost microbial communities from Stordalen Mire near Abisko, Sweden - II_Fen_N3_1 | ecosystem: Environmental > Terrestrial > Soil > Wetlands > Permafrost | place: Sweden: Abisko...
TGAAAAATTTAAAGAAAGATTATTTTTAAAGAAAAATAATAATATTAAAACTGTTTTAATGGATCAATCAGTAATAGCAGGCATTGGAAATATATATTCAGATGAAATGCTCTGGTCATCAAATATTCACCCTGAATCAAAACCGATAAACATTCCGACAAAACAATTACAAAATCTATTTAAATCAATGCAGGAAGTATTAAATAAAGGTATTGATTTTGGAGGAGACTCTATGTCTGACTACAGAGATATAAACGGAGAAAGGGGTAATTTTCAAAACCATCACAATGTTTACAAAAAGAAAAACGAAAAGTGTGGTAAAGCCAAGTGTACTGGTGTTATAATAAGAAAAGTTATCAATGGACGAAGTGCACACTTTTGTAACACTCATCAAATAATATATTAAAAATAATCAATAATCATATATGGCAGAAAAAAAGAAAACAAAAACACACGCTACTTATCTAGGAGGAGAAATGGGGCTTGGAACAATAATGTTGATATTTATAGTCGCTATATTTATCCTTTGGGTTTTAAGTGGTGCAAACGAAAGAAACCAATCAACTAAACTACTTGAGAAGTCCCCTATCTATACACCTACAGTAAAAGTAAATAACTAAGGTTTTAAAATTTTAAATAAAGATATTCCACAAGCGACAGAAACATTAAGTGATTCCTTTTTACCATACATTGGTATCTCTACTATCTTGTCGCATATATTTAATATTTTTTTATCTAAACCTGTAACTTCAGGACCAAGTATAAAAGCCAACTTTGTTGGTTTTTTATACTTACGATAGTCTATGGATTTTTCATCCTGTTCAAGAGCAACTATTTCATAACCATCTTTCTTTAAATTTTTTATAAGTGGTATTAATGTTTTTTTATAATCCCAAGATATCCAAGATTCAGCACCTAGAGCACTTTTTGCAATGTCTTTTTGTATTCTTCCAAATTGATCAGTTGGTCTTGGTGTACAACCTACTAAATATATTTTATTTATACCTACAGCATCTGCTGTACGAAAAATAGCCCCAACATTAATAGCGGAGCGAATATCAGGAAGTATTAAGATGGAAGAAGGATTTGATTTCATATAAGTATTTTAATAATACAATAATGAAGGGATTTGGGGAATGATGAAATTATAATTTCCCTGTTTGTACAATACTTAATAATTCATTGTGTAACACTCCATTAGAAACTATACAACCAATACCGTCTTCATCATATCTTCTTTCGTTTCCATTTAGATCTGTAACTTTTCCACCAGCCTCTTCTGTAATAATTTTTAATGCAGCTACATCATGCCCATAAGGATTATAAAATACAGCTCCAATAAATTTACCGTTTGCAACTTGTATACCACCATAAATAAAAGATAAAAATCTCATAACTGCACACTTTTCCTCACTAAGTTTTTTAATAAGTGGTAAATTAGAGAACCCAACAGTTTTACCTGATGCATCTGTATTTAGGTATGTATTTTTTAAACTATTATTTTTTAATACTTCTAATTTTTGTTCATTTCTATATGCCCCACCATTTTTAATAGCCCAATACATATTTTTCATTACAGGATCATTAACTACACCCAAAATAGGTAGCCCATTTGATTGGTCAACTAGAGCAATAGAAAAAGTAAAAATTGGTAATCCGTTAGAAAATGGCATTGTTCCATCTATGGGGTCACAAACCCAAATATATTTTGAATTTTCTTTTAATTCACTTTTTTCTTCTCCATAAATACTATGATCTGGAAAGGTTTCATTTATTCTTTTAATAACCAAATCATTTATTTCAGTATCTGCTTTTGTAAGAGGAGTATCATCTTCTTTTCTAATACTTTCAACTTCAAAACTAAAATATTTTAATGCAATTTCTTCTGCTTCTTTGGCTAAACTCTTTGCGAATTCTAAGTATTGTTCCATGTTTGTATTATATCAAAATAACATTATTTATAGAAAAGATATCTTTTAATATCATCCTTATTAAAGTTATAAACATTACAAATTTAATAAACATCGAAAAACTATACTTCGATTTATATACGGAAGCAAAGCAGTTTGCTTGCTCGAGCGGACCATATTAAAAACCTATACAATAAAATATTATTTCATCATTGCTTTTGTTTTTGGTCCAATTAAACCGTCAGGAACAAGTCCTTTACCTTTTTGCCATTTTTTTATTACGGATATTGTTTTAGGTCCAAGTTTTCCGTCGAGAACTAATCCTAATTTTAAAGTGTCATTTAAGTATCTTTGTAATTCTTTAACTGCATTACCAGTACTTCCATTCTTTAATGTTTTTTTACCAAGATTATACGTTGAAGGTGCTGAATTTGATAAAATAATAGTTGGTAAATTTGTAACTGGATTTATATCTGAAACTGTATTTTTTAAACAAGACTGTCCATTGATTGTACTAAATCCACTTGTTCGATTTTCACAACCAAATATTGATGATGTAATTGGAACAATAGGTTTTATTACTACTGGTGTTGTTACAGGAGAAGGACTACTGTTTCCACCACCACCTCCACCGCCACTAGAAACAACTGTGTAAGTAAAGGCTAAATCTTTATTAACAGTTAAATTTTCTTCAAAACCTGCATATGAAATAGCTGTAGTTCCAACATTTTCTAATCCTGATAAGATTGATGCTGATTGAAATTTAAATGTAATAACTCCAGTACCTTCACTAACAAGAAGTTTTTTAGCTGTTGATGAAACATAACCATAAGCACCAGAACTATCTACTGTTGATTGTCCTGCTAAAGTAGATCCGTAATAAACTTTAACTACTGTTCCATCTGGGGCTTTTGTTCCATTTATAGTTACATTTCCATAAAAAGCCATCGGAAATTTAGGCATCGTGGAAGCAAATGAAATTAATGGAAATACAACTAAAGCTATAAAGATAAATAAATATTTTTTCATATTATTTTAATTAGAAACTAGCTGTAACTGAAAGTGCTGACAAGCCTGTTGTGATTGCTACTGGTGAAGATAGGTTTGTTGCTGCACTGTAGTTAACTGCTGTAGCCTTAACATTTACACTTGTAGCTGCTGCTCCGTAGATAGCAACTGGGAATGAGAATGTTCTTGAAGTTCCTGCTGCGATAGCATATACAGAACCAGTGTCACCATTAACTGTTGATGGTGAAACTGTAACTGTTGCTGCGTTAACAGTACCTGAAGTCTTTGTGAATGTTACAAATGTACTTGGAGTTGAACTTACATACAAGTCGTTGTTACTGTTATTTGCAAGAGTGAAACCATAAGTTGCATTGTATCCAACTGTATTGTTACTTTGAACGATTGCTGAACCAAGTGTTGCTGATGCATTACTGATTGCAACTGGAGGTTGTGGTACTGGATTAACTATAACTGTTCTTGTAACTTGCTGAGCTGTATTATTTGAAGAATCTGAAATATTGTAAGTTATATGATATGTACCAACAATATTTATGTTAACTGGATTTACAACAATAATATTACTTGTAATGTCTCCGTTAATATTATCAAAAGCTATTGCTCCAGTATCAACATAAGAGTCACCAACATTAATATTTATAGTAGGAGAACCATTTAATGTTATAACAGGAGAGATACCATCAGGAACTGTTAGATTTTGATAACCTAAATAATTATTTGTTGTACTAGTTACAAAAACTCCATAACCTTTTAATTCACGAAAATCATTAAGACTGTTAACATCTAATACTGTTTTAGAAAGCCAATTATTACTAATAGATACTGAGTCTAAATTTATATTATTGTTTGTAAAATCAATAATTTCTCCAATATTGTTATAAATAGAATTTAGAATATTTTTAGGATTATTTACATCTTCATTTGTTGAACCTTGAGGTAGCGCATAATTAGGTGAAGCAATACCTACAGCATTCCATCCTGGTTGTATTGTTCTTTGAAAAAGTCTTTGTGCTGGAGATATACTAAAATTATAATTTAATTGTAGGGTTTGGTTTGTTCCTGTTTTATTATTTATAAAATAAGCATAAAGAGGTTGAAATTCTGTTTGTCCTGCACCTTGCATTGTTTGCCATCCTGAAATAGAAGTAGGGTCTAATAAATATATATCAAAATTAGTTGATATTTCTGAAGCAGAAAATTGATGACTTAATAAAACTTTTGGAGTTGAAATTATATTCCAACCAGGAGAAAGTGTTACAGATTGATTATCAATTACTGAAGCTTTGGCAAAAATTGGAAGAATAAAGAAAGACAAAAACAAAACTGCGATGTATTTTTTCATATAATCTATAATTAGATATTAATACTTTAATCATACAACAATATTTATGTTTATCAATATTTTAGTAGGACCGCGAGTACGCTTATCGAACCTTACAGGTTCAGTACCCCCATTCGTTTCGGTTAACACCGAAAAACGAATAGGGCTTCGATTCCTACACGCAAGCAAAGCAGTTTGCTTGCTCGAGCGGACCATATTAAAAAACACCTATTGAATAGGTGTTTTTTAATATGGTCCGCTCGGTAGGAATCGAACCTACGACCATCTCCTTAAAAGGAACAATGAGATAGTCTTTATCCATAAAGAGTAGATAAATTAAAGCTAAAATCGTATTTTGGGAGTTTTGACAGGTAATTTTTAGCGACCTGTTTTCCACCCTCTAAAATTTCAAATAAATACTTTGCAATCGGTATTTTTAACTATTAAATCTTCCGACTAACACATCTATTATCTCAAACAAAACAAAAAACATCAATCGTTTGTTTTGCTATCATAAAGATCCAAAAAATGCCCAAATCTTATAACAGTAGCAAGTAAATAAAATGTGTTTATTAGAGAATACAGGAATATAGGAATTATAAGAATATATAATGAGTCTTTAAGTAGACTAAAATGACTGCCTAAAATTAAATACATAAAAGAAATTACAATGGTAATTAAATATGAGATATTTCCAGACCAAAATAAAAACAATATAGACGATAATTTACCTTTTTCTTTTAAGAAAGAAACAAAACTACTACTAGAAAATGAAAAGATTATGGCCAAAGATGCCAAAGTTATTGCAAAAAGTGTTGAAGCGGTAGCAATTATCCCTATCGTTAGTTCATTGGTTCCAGTTAAAAAGATACCTGTTCCTAAAATTTTATCTATTATTAAAAATAATAATATAACAATAGATATAACAAAATCAAAAGAAAGGAAGAAATTTTTATATCCATATTCTTTAAGTTGGTACCAAAATGTTGTTTTTTGTGTATTACTTTTCATTTGTTTGAATGTTCTCAATTTCTTGAGTTATTTTTTTTAATGCTCCATCTTCAGAAAAATCTATTTCTATTTTTCTTATAAACTTTCCAGTTGACACTTGAACAGACTGCTCATTTTTCTTTCCTACAAGATCAGCTTCACCGTATCCACTTGCACTTAAGGCAAGACCTTGTTTTATTAGAATACTATCCGTGTTGAGACCTTTATTTTCTACTGTAGTATCTTTGCTTTCTTCACTTGAATGAAACTCAATTTTAGTTTTTGCACTGTTTGTTTCTTTTATTAGCTTCTCGATTTCTTCAAAAGTATCTAAACTACTGGGATTTGATGGTCTTAATTTTTTAAAAGTTATTTTTTCTACGAGACTCCAAGTACTTAATTCGGTGTATACATCTTTCTCTTCAAAAATAAAATCTAATTCTAAATTAGAAACCGATGATGTATGTTTAAAAATTTCTTTAAATTTATCTGCAAAATAACTTGGACCTATTACGTTATCGTATTCAACAAAAATTAAATGATGAGCGTGATCAATTAAGAACTCTAATTTTTTATCAACTTTTCCACTTAAAATAGATTTATTGAATTCTTTTGTTTCTTTATTATAAACTTCAGTTACATCAGATTTTTTCATTCTCCCAAATAGTCCTCTCAAAAAAGTATGGCCTTCATATATTTCTGAATTAAAATCACCTAACGCATATTGATATGATCTTTCATCAATAAAAGGTTCTTTTTTAGTTAGATCATCAACAAAATTCTTATTAGCTTCTTCCCTAAAAAGTGAGTCAAAGTAATATCTGCCAACAACATATTTCATATAAGATTATTATATCATAATTGATAATAAAACTACTGTTTTTAAAAGGATATCTTTTCAATATCTTCCCCCATATCTTCAGCATTTAAAGATCGTGTATATTTAGCTGTCATGGATATATTTATATGCCCCATCAGTTTTTGAAGAGAAGCTGTAGGGGTTCCAGCCTCTGTAAGCTTACAAGCAAAAGTATGACGAAACTGATGAAGGTGAAATTTAACACCAGATATTTTTATTATTTTTTTGAGCCAATGTTTTAATCCTTCTCTACTTAAACATTTGTCGTTTTTAGTTGAAACAATTAAATACTCTGTTTTATAGCAATGCCTTTTTCTTTCTTCTAAATAATCCCTAAGGTGCAAAAGAAGAGTCGGGTGCATTGGTATATTTCTTGTTTTTTTTGATTTAGATGTTTCTCCTCTAATAGTTATTATTTTCTTATTAAAATCTAAATCTTTAACTTGCAAAGATATAAACTCTCCTTTTCTTATCCCTAAAAACAAAAGAAGGCTTATCATTAAGGTATCTCTTCTTGCTATTAAAGAACTTTCTGAGTAGCTTATAATTGCGGAATATATTTTATTTATTTCATTATCTTCTAATCTTTTAAAATCATCATAACTTACTCTAGGAGATTTTATTCCCCTTAGGGGGTTTTCTTCTGTATGATTATTCTCTTTTAACCACTTAAAGAAAACATTTAATTTACTCCAGTGAGTTTTAATAGTGGTTCTCTTTACTCCTGAAACTATTTTTTTACCAACCTTTCTGTCTCTATTTTCTATGCGTTTAAAATACTCATTTAACATTTCCTTAGTTAGTAAATCAGTAGAAGTAACCTCTGGCATCACTTTTATAAATAAATTAAATACAGCTCTATATCCTCTTATTGTTTCAGGACGAAGACAAGCCGAAAATCTACATTCGCTGATAAAGTCGTTATAAAGTTGTTGCAGATTGTTCTCCATAAAGATATGGTCTAATTCTACAACGGAAGGCATCCTTACTTAATTGATAAATAACTAAAAATCAGACAGTTTAAATACTCAAAATAACATAGTGTAATACATCTAATTAGCTTTATATTCTACAAATAACCAAGTAAAATATAGATGAAAATTAAAAACTGAAGTATGCTCATATAATAAATTGGAAAAATAAATAGCTCCTACAATAATAAAATTTAAGGAGCTATTTAAAATAAAACACTTGGCAGGGATACCCACCTACGAAATATTTTATTATAAAGATATAGTTATAAGCACGTTGTCACTAGGAGTTTTTAAATCAAAGTATTGTGGTTTCCCTTGATCATTAACCTTATAGTTAATTCTCTTAAATCTTAATTCATTAACCATTTCATTCATTCCATTTTGAACAACATTTCTAGACTCTTCTGAAGAAAAAATATTACTTATAAACGTCATTAAAGTATTACCTTCACCAGATAATGTTACCTTAACACCTTTCTCTTCAGAAATCTGACTAGCAAAATCAAAATAAGCTTTTCTCATTTTTGGGTATTCTTGAACTTGTTTTGTAATCAGTTTATTTTTAAGTTCGAGGGCAAGTTTTCTGTCTTCATTAGAAGAACTTTTTTCACCCTCTGATACATCATTTGCATAAGTAGAAAATACCATAGATTGAGCTTGTAGTTTTATTCTACTAGAATAATCTCCTGGTGTAGTATTGTTCCAGTATGTATCATTGGTTGCCTTTTTTAATCTCTCTGTAAGAGTTGGGGTATTTACTTGTTGAGTTGGCTTAACTTCTTTTGAACTGAAAATTACTGAGATCATTCCACAAATAAAAGGAACTCCAACAATAACAATTATGATTGTCCAAAATACATGTTTCTTGCACCAGTTTAACCACTGTAGATATTTAGATTTATATTCTGTGTCGGCTTGTTCATTTTCCAGATTTACTATTTCTTCTTTTGTCATACTCTCCGCCATGATTGTTTTTGCTTTAGGAGAGTCTATGGGAATAAGTGAGGGGCTTTTACATTTAGGGCAAATTTTATATCTTGATGAAGACCTCCAGATGGAATAGATCAAACCTGGAATAATAAAGAAAAACCAAAGAAGAACTTCGATACAACCATTACCTCCAATCGCACCTTTTGGTTCACCAATATATCCGCACTGAGTACAAACTAGTTTTTTTGATGCCATGACATTTTGATTGCGTATTAGAAATAAAACCTAGGGTAAGACGCAAAAAGCCCACCACATAGGTAGTAGCCGTAGCTACTCATATAGGTTTCCCTATACGGCGGATTAGGCGACCCCATGATGATGGGTTCTTTATTCCTAATCCGACTTTATTCACCATGCCTTTATTTCTAAAGGTTTAGGCTACTTATTTATATTAAATTGTGCTTATATTATATCATAAATTAAAAACACTACTTAGTGTAGTATTTTTAATAGACAAGGCATGTCTTTCTTCTGATATTATTATTTATTTAAGCACTTTAGAGCCTCCTTTTCATCTTGTTCAACAAAAATTTCAATTGCTTTCTTTGCTTTTTCAATCAAAATTTTAGCCTCATCTCTTTCTTTTGCTGAAGTATTTACAAGTTGGCTTATTTTTTTTTGTAATGTTTTATCAATAAGTGGTATGGGTAGTTTTAGGACATCATCATCTGTGATTACTGGATATGAAGTCCCTGTATTGTATCGTAAAAGTAATTCTCTAATAGGTTTTGATTTTAAATATATCATGAGTGTTTCAAGGTTTATGTTTTCCTTTTCAGATAAAACAGTAAATGCACCACTTCCAATATATTCATCGTGATTATTAAGAATAGCTGTTGCTCCTCTATTTGGACGAACCTTTGATGTAATCAATTGTTTTTTACCAAACTTTATTTTTGCATTGGCTGGTAACTCTGTTCCAACAATAGAAGAGTATTCTACTTCACCATTAGATACTTTTACATCTCCAATTTCAATATAATTATATTCAATATCTTTATCAGGCTTGAAATTGTTTTTTATTTGTTTAAATTCATTACCAATAATACTTACACCTTTTTTGTATTTTGAAATCTTATCTAAAATAAGATCAAAATCTGGTTGCCAATACTCAGAGTCAAAACGATTATTAGAAATACAATCTAAAAAATTTCGTATGGATACATTTTGACTTGTATTTTTATATCCTTCAAGATTTATTTCTTTAAGAAGTAACTGCTCAGCATCATCATAAGCTTTGATACTTTTATCTGATAAAATTTGAAAGTCATAAATAAATTTAGAAATACATTTTTGAAAATCTTTATTTGCAACAGGGACACGGATAGCTGAAACCTCCTGAAGATTAAGGTTATATTGCCCCGTAGGTCGTGCTAATCTTTGAGCTTGTAGGTTGCCATACTTACTCAATAGAAAAGTAAAAATATACTCTGGTAAAAACTCCTCATCCCTAATTCTGAGCATAGCCATAGCTTGTGTTATATTCGCTTTTGGAAAATTATCGGGAATTATTGAAACTCTTCCAACAACACCCAAAGTTGCCCCCACAATGTTTATTAAAATATCACCTTTTTTTAATTGGGTTGATTTCATTTTTTCAGCCAATTTTTCAGAAATATAATAATAATTTGAACTAGAAGACAAAGGTTTATTTCTAATATCGGTAGTTTTTAGTAAAACAACACCATCATTTAAGTCATCATCTCTATCTTTTGGAGTTGTTCCACTTTTTACATAACAAATATCACCCATTGGTTTTGTATTAAGTTTTTTTATTGCATTTTCATTTTCAATGAAATCATTAGAGTAAAAATAGGCATCAATTCTTTCTCTTTCAATGTTTTTGAAATTTATTATAGATACATCTATTTTTTTTTCTTTTATTATCTTTTGCCAGTTCATAATTTTATAAGTTTTTCATTATTGAGTTCATTACTAAATAAGCATATTTTATAATTTGATGATTTTCATCCGTAGGTTCAAGTTCACCATGGAATAATAAACATCTTACTTGATAAATTAGTTCCAGACTACCTTTATATAAAATCTCTATATCATTTGTTACATAAACAGAACCTAAATTTATAAAAAATGGGATTTTTTCTTCGTCTTCATTCTCATTTTCTATATTCTCAAATTCTTCAACTTTATTTTTATTTATAATAAGATTTATATATTTTTTATCAATAAGAGCATTTTCAAAAGAAATACTCCCTTTATATCTTTTTTGATTTGAATTTGTTAATGTAACTCTATTTAATGATGTAACTAACCCATCTAAACTATCTCTAAAAGAAATAGAGTCTCTTCCTTCTCCTTCAATTAGGCGAGAAAAAAAAGTAAAAGCACTATTTCTGCCATCAAGAGTATTTTTTAATTCATTTATACAATCTCTGTCATCTTTTAAATTTGGGTGATGTCCTCTATACCAAGAATTGAAAGCTAACCAATTTTTAATAAACAATCCAAAATAATCAATTTCAGATAGTTGTTTCCATTTTGAAGTATTATCTGATGGGCTTGGCATATTATTATTTTAGGAAACTTAATTTTTGTTCTTTTCCCCAAGCAACAAATACTTCTGCAATTTCGTCTAAATCACAAAGATATTTAGGGTTACCATCTGCATCTTTTATAAAATTACCATCTGCATCTTTTTCAAAAATATAATCACCACTATTATCTTTGAATGATTGTTTTTGAGTAGCAAAGAAAATAGGATAATCTTTAACTTTTGGAGTTCCTCCTTTATCTAATTCACCTTCATTCCATTTTTGCAAAAAAATTACAGATGTTTTTGTCCCAGTATGAGGCTTAAATGAATTACCATGAAGCCCAACAACTGCTAATATTCGAGCTTTTTTTGTTATGTATTTACGCACATATTCATCACTTGTATTATTAAAAATACCTTGTGGTAGCACAACAGCGAGTCTACCTCCTGCTTTAATAAAATCAAGATTTCTTTCAATGAAAAGTAAATGTCTTTCTACTGATTTCTGCATTTTACCCTTGGAGTTTTTACCAAGTTCATACTGTGAGAGTAGATGCTTTTCTTTAACTTCTCCTGCAAAAGGAGGATTTGCCAAAAGCACATCAAACTCTAATTCTTTTAAATTTTCTCTATTATCAGTATTTTTTGTGTGGTCATCAAACTCTTTAACAAGATCAAGATCTTTTAATTCACTCTTAAATTTCTCGGGCCATTCTTTGGTATCAAGAGAAGTTGTTTTATATATATGACTTCTACCATCTCCTGCTATCAACATTACGGCCTTACTAATTTTAGTTGATTTTTCATCAAAATCTATTCCAAATAAATATCTACTGGCATAATCTTTTTTTGCTTCTTTTGTAGGGAGAGATTTCCAAACATATTGCATTGTATGAACCAAAAACCCAGCACTACCACAAGCTGTATCTATAACATATTCTTTCTTTTGTGGGTTTAACATGTGAACACACATATCAATCACAATACGAGGAGTAAAGTATTGCCCTTTCTTTCCTTTAGCCACATCAGGAAGTAGATATTCAAAAGCCTCATCCACAATACGAAGATTTGAACCAAAGAGTTTTACATCTTGAAGTTCTCCGACACAAATAGAAAGATGTTCAGGCGAAAGCTTTACTTTATCGGTTTTTTCAAAAATATCAGGCCATTCTTTTTTAGCATCCTCAAATAAATCATCTATAACTTTTTTTGTTTCTTCTGCTTTTCCTGTTGGACTCTTTCTAAAATATAATTCTTTATTAACACGAGAAAGAGCTTCTTTTTCATCAAAAAGTTTTGCATAAATAAGTTTGAATATTTCATCAAAACTATCAAAACCAGAATTGGCTAGCACTAATTCTTCAAGTGTTTTTATTATTACTTTAAGATCTTGTTCTTTTAGGTCTTCAAGTGTTTTTCTTTTTTGAAGAACATCCTCAACATTTTCACCAAATGCTGGTATTTCATCTAGGGTGTCAAAATCTTTTGGATAAGGACGATAAAGAATAAGAGAATATTTACCATTAAGAGCGACTCCAATAGGAGAACCTTCTGCGTTCAAATATGATTTAAGCTGTTGAATATCATTATTTGCGTTTGGTGCTTTTACTTCAACAATCATTTTAATTGTCTGCCAAGTATCATCAGTATATACAACAATATCCGCACGTTTGGCGTCATTCTTCTCACGACCAAACTGCACTATTTTTTCAATTTCAATATGAGATTTAGGATATTTATATCTTTTTGTTAATTCAAGTAAATACAACTGTCTTACAATTTCTTCTGGTGCTGATTTTTCAGTTTTTTCATTATAGACTAGTTTTTCTTCCTCATTTTTTGAGATAGATTTCAAATAATATTTTCCTGTTTCTTTCTCATATATATTTAATTTAGAAATAGGATCAGTAAACATCAGTAAATCCTGTTCAGGATTTCTGAAAATTTTATGCAAAACATCTTTTGTATTTAACATAAGTTTATTGTATCATTTTTATGATTAAAAATTAACTAATAATATGATACACTTGCAATATATGCCTATATACAAGATAAATAGCAATAAAGCCCACCAATTGAACCTAAAACAGAATGGTTTTGGTAATGAATTTGCTCTCCGTGATTTCTTTGCGGAAAATGATAATCTCTATGACCTACTGGGCATAAAATTTCTAGCAAAAGAATACCAAATACCTAATGGAAGAATGGACACTATTGGGATAGATGAAAATGGTTCACCAGTAATTATTGAATATAAATGGAAAGAAAACGATGATGTCTTATCACAAGGACTTTTTTATCTTGATTGGCTTAAAAATAATAAACCTCATTTTGAATTACTTGTTAAGAACAAACTGGGTAATGATATGGAAGTTGTGTGGAATAAACCACGAGTTATACTCATAGCTCAAGGTTTTAATCGCTATATTAAATCTGCTGTTCGTACTATACATAACGTCGAATTAAAAACATACAATGTATATGAAGATGATATCCTGCAAATAGAAAATGAGTACAGCCCCTACCCTGAAGTGATCAAATCAATTAAACAAGTTGTAGGAGAAAACGAAGAAGAGCAAATTTATAATCTAGAATATCACTTAAATTTAACTTCTGTCACACTGAAGGAAAAATTTGAAGAGATTAGAGAAATGCTATTACAATTACCTAATGTTGAAGAACTTTCTGAACAGAAAAGTGGAATTACATACAGAACCACAAAAAGCTTCACTCGTTTTGAATTTCGAGGTGGCTCAATACAAATACTTGTAAGAGAACCCAAATATGATATTGATACCAATAATCTTGTAAAAGATGTAACTAATAATAAATGGGGATATCTTGGGGCAATAAAATTCACAGAAGATATGAGTATTGCTTTAGTATCCGAAATTATCAAATCTTCATATAATTCTACTTTATAATATAATTAAATAATTTTAGCAGAGTAAATCTCTCATTCTTTCTGCTCCTTCCTCAATAGTCTCATTTTCACGTTCCTGTTTTATTTCTAACATAGTCCAATATGCCTCCTTTTCTCCTCCATAAAGAACAGTATCCTGTGGTTCGGTATTATCAAACTTTTCAAGCCACCACTTTGAGTCTTGTGTATTTCCTTGCTCGATTGAATTGATTATATTTGCTCTAGCCTTAACATTTACAGTATTTTGCAAAGCCCTTGTTCTAGCACGAAGTGGCTCATCTAAGTAACAAAGATCTCTTATTGTTGAATATGGTAAATCCGCTAAACTACAGGCTTTTTTGAGAGAAAAACCCATACTTAAAAACCTTTCTAGCTCCATAAAAAGTTCGTGCCGTTCTTCTTTTGTTCGTCTTTGTCCTCTCATACCAATTCATTTAAAGGATGCTTAATCATTTGCGACCTTAATAAATCCGCACTAGCAGAAAGATAAATTGTTGTTGTTTTGATGTCTGAGTGTCCCATCATCTTCGATAGGGAGTATATGTCACATCCACCCTCAAGCATGAGCGTAGCGAACGTGTGTCTCAATTTATGAGCACTGAACTTCATGCCAGAAGCCAGTCTCACTTGATCTATCAGTTTCTTTAGCCCATTTACAGTAAACCCCATATTCTCTCTTGAAGAAGCAAAGAACTCAGGACAAGTTATATTTAATCTCTTTCTCTCATTTCTGTATTTTTTCAAAGTTTGAGCTAAGGTATAACTCATTGGCACAACTCTATCCTTATTCCCTTTACCTTGCCTTACAAAAATAGTTAAGTTTTCTATATCTACATCTGTGTATTTTAAATTAAGTAATTCTTGTTTTCTTAATCCACAAAAAATAAAAGTGGCAAATATTGCATGATTTCTATATCTTAAAAAGTTAGATCCATAAGGGTAGTTATCAACCAGCTCCAAGAGATTTAATGCCATTTGTTTTGTAAGCTTATATGGGAGCTTCTTTTCTATCCTTGGTTTCTCAATATCATCAACAGGGTTTTTCTCTAAATAGCCTTGTTTAACACACCAACGAAAGAAAACCTTTAAGGTCTTATGATAAACAATAAAAGTATTAGATGACCATTTTCTTTGAGTTCTGCCTACATAAAACATTTCACGAACATTATCGTCATTCACTTTGCTAATCTCACTTATATTCATCATCTTACAATAGTGAGTTACAACGCCTTTGTATCTCCGTATTGTATCGGGTGAATAACCCTTCATTGATGTAAGGTAGTTGCAAAACTTCTCGACTAAAATAAGAATATCCATAATAATTTGCGAGAACAAATTACTTTTTAAAATCTTTTCAGTACGACCTGTTTCCAAAGGGATGTGGTCGTAACAAGAGGGTCTTCCCAAGGGGAAAATCCAAAATACTCTTATTTAACTTTCTATTTGTCCGCTCGGTAGGAATCGAACCTACGACCATCTCCTTAAAAGGGAGCTGCTCTACCGACTGAGCTACGAGCGGATATGTAATTTTTAAATTACCTCAGTAAACAAACAATTCAGTTGAACCCGCTA
>Ga0302215_10001803_pt1 | contig 15059 bp, 7 predicted proteins | sample II_Fen_N3_1_FD_194580 | JGI IMG/M metagenome (GOLD analysis project Ga0302215, IMG submission 194580) | Peat permafrost microbial communities from Stordalen Mire near Abisko, Sweden - II_Fen_N3_1 | ecosystem: Environmental > Terrestrial > Soil > Wetlands > Permafrost | place: Sweden: Abisko...
TCCTTTTATGATTTTCCGTGCCATGAAACTATGTCATGTAACCGATGTACGAAAAATCATAAAAATAGGGGACACACCTTCAGATTTATCAGAAGGAAAAAATGCAGGTTGCAAATTTTCATTTGGAATAACAAACGGAACCCATACTAAAAAAGAGTTAGAGAAATACGAAAATGATGGATTAGTAGAGAATCTTCTTAAATTTAAAATTCAACTTGAAACTATTTTATAATACATTCGAATCCCGCACGTACCGTAAGAAAGCAAATCAGAAATGAGTTGCTTTCTTCGTTATTTAATAGCTTCAGCTTTAAATCCTACAATTGACTTCATTAAAAAAGCAAGTCTGTCCGACCTGCTTTTAATTAATATATAACTTTGATCTGATCAATGTGGTCCTCGAGAACCTTTAATTTTCCGAACGACCAGAATATAAAGTCGAGTTTTTTTATCAGTGAAAGATTGTTCCCTTTGAATTTTTCATCAAATAACTTTAATGAAACAGGAAGTAAATTTCTTTCAATTATCTCATTGAAATGATCCTGCATAATTTCGAGCTGATTCAATAAAATATCTATCACCATTCCAAAATCAACATCCAGTGGTTCGGTAAACGAAAATACGTCACAAACCTCTTTATCATAAATAGGAATTGAATCATCAACAGTACAAATAATTTTGGAAGCAAAAGACAATATAACAGAATCTTTCCCTTCAAAATTTTTTATCCTTTCCAGGTCAATAAACACTTTTTCAATATCTAAAGCGGTCAGATTTCTGTAATGTTCAATCAGCTTAAAGTATTTTACTTTAAAGTCTGCATTAAACCCGACATTATCCAACCCATAAAAGCTGCTAAATGCTGATTGAAATTTGTTACTTTTAGTAACATCCGATTTTTCAAATTCACTTTTTAGTGTAGTATAAAGTTCAATGCTTTTAAAATCAATATTATTTATTATCTGCTGGGCATTTTGTTCGATTAATGATGTTATTTCAGTTATTTTCATACATGATAGATTTGATAGTAATATTCTGTGAAAGTAACAATATATTAATATGAATGTTTAGTGAGTGGACTTAAAAACAGTTCAAATTGTACTCTCTTTTCATCTCCGACGTAACATTAAAACCTCTATTTTTTTTAGCAAATGAATACTTGTCTGATCATTTTGATTACCTATTTAACCATCAAGGTATAATTTGCAACCCTTTTTGTAAACATTTCATTTACAGCAATAAACATCGTATGCTCCAAGTATGCTTTTACTATTGTTTTACTCCCATTTTACATAGGTCCATATATAGTCCATTGCATGTCCATATATAGTCCATTAGAAGTCCATCTCTATATAGATATGGACTATATATGGACTTGTAATGGATAGGATAACGGGTCAAATAAAACCGGAGTAAAATGGATATAAAAGAATAGTAAAACGTTAAGTTACAAAATTAATTCCGAATGTACATAGGAGATTGCTTTCTACCTGCCACAGAGAGCTTCACCTTGCACCTCTATCAGCCGGATAGGATAAATACTTCATTTTTAATAATCACATCTCTCAGAGATATACAATACATAAAAAACAGATAACAACTAAAAAACAGTACTATCATCCTGTTTTTTAGTTGTTATCTGTATTCTTATGATACTCTGTTGCGATATAGTTTTAAAATCATTCAGCCTTTTTGAATAAAACCATTACCTGCTTATGAATAAATCAACCTTGAATTAGTTTTTGGAATAAAAGTTTATCCTTTTATCGAGGAGCAATTGCAGGAATCTGCCCGAAGCTTTTACTTCCACGACTTCCTAATTGAACAGTTTTCTCTATTTTATCTACAACAATCCGAATCTCGTTGAATACTTTTTTTCCTTTGTATTTTCCCGTTACTTTCCAGCTAAGAGTACGGGTTGCATCGTTCCATTTATAGGTGGTTGATCGTACATTTGAATTCGTATAATCATAACTTATCCCATCGTCTTCGGTCATGGTAAACGATCCGTCGTGACCGGGATATACCCTGATTTCGAGGGGTGCAATGGAGTCATAGTCCGAATAAGGAACCACCGGACCAAGTGGTAATATTGAACCGGCTGCAACATAAACAGGGATTTCATCCAGCTTTTTTGTTACCTGAAAGTGTTTGGTACCTGTAATGGCTTCATTGGTAAAGAAATCATACCAAATACCTTCGGGTAAATAAACTTCCCGTTTGCCTCCCGGAATAAGCAATGGCGCTGCCAGCAATCCTTTGCCTAAAAGCATTTCGTCGCTGAGATTGGCAACTTCCGGATCGGTTGGATATTCCATCAGTAGCGGGCGGACTATCGGAGCTCCTGTCCTGTAAGCTTCGTGTCCAAGGCTATATATGTATGGCAACAGACGGTAGCGCAGGTCGTTGGCTTTACGCATTGCATTTTCGCTATCCTCTCCCCACAACCATGGGAAATGGGGTTTCACCATACAATCGGAATGTGATCGCATAATGGGAAAAAAAATACTCGCCTGATGCCAACGGATTAAATTTTCCGATGTTGGTGTTCCATGGAAACCTCCGATATCGCTACTGCTGTAAAACATTCCCGACAAACTCCAGTTCAATACATCAGACACCGTCCGTTTTAAATCATCCCAACTTGTATTGGTGTCGCCATTCCAGGTACAATATCCGAGCCGCTGATTACCCGGAGAAAATGCCCGGTTAATACTGAAATGACGTTGATTTGGTCTGGCTTGTGCCAAAAGGTCGTATTCCGCCTTATTCCACCAGTAATAAAGTGAATAATAAGATTCTCCCTCATCGTTCCACCATGCATCCACACCAGTTTCCAACAAAGGTTTCATCTGCCCGATATACCATGCACGTGCACTATCGTTGGAGAAATCAAGATCCCGGCTACTCGAGCCTAAATCTTCATCTTTATGTTTTAACCAGCCATGCTTCCGGGCATAATCGAGGTTATCCGTGCTGCCTAACCTTGGTTTACGTATGCCAATGAATTTTACACCCTTCTTTTTATATTCGGCGATCTGCTTGGCAGGTTCGGGAAACAATTTATCATTAAACCCGAAATCACTGAAATTTGGTTCACCCTGTGGCTTTACACCATAATCGGGGAAGGAGGTGTACCATTCAAAATCATAAATAAATGCATCTACCGGTAAGTTATGTGTGCGAAACTTAACGATTGCATCCTCAATATATTTCCGGTCCTCCCATCCCCAACGGCTTTGAAGATATCCGAATGCCCATCTGGGAGGCAGCTTTGGACGTCCTGTAAGCTGAATGTAACCTTTTAGTGCAGCATATAAGTCTTTCGCAGGCCAAAGGTACAAATCGGCTGAAGTACCGTTAAATGTCCAGATCGTTTGTTGTTTTTCATTTATATCCCACTGTGCAGGGCTATTATCACTGCTAGTTACACCAAAAGCACTAAACCCGGTTGTAGTCCAGAAGTATGGAATTCCAACAAATCCATTGCCAAGCGAACTGTTCGAATGGGTTTTTATCAGATTTGTATTTTTCATATTTCCTGAACCATAACACACTCCTTTAGGGTCACTCCCCTGAGTAATGATAATTTTATCAACACTGCCCTCAATCGTACCTTCACGTACAAGTGTTTTTGAATTGGGATCATACAGTGCCCATTGTCGGTTGGTGGTATTAAAAAGCAGTTTTCCGAACGATGTCTCAATACCAAATACCGGACTATTCGATATTATTTTAAATAATGCCGGTACTTGTGTTTCATTTTCGAGAAAAACGCTTTGAATTGCTTTTGGCTCACCCTGACTACTGACACTAAGACGGAATGTCTTTGCATTAGCTACAGCAAGTTCTATCTGACATCCCTGAGAAGGAATTAAGATTCCATATTTCGTTTTCTGAAACTGTCCCCACAAAACCTGACTTTGTATAAAAGTCAGAAAACAAATAAACAATAATACGCGTAATCGCGGTTTAATTTCCATTTTATCTTTTTTTGAATAATTTAAAACTCCTCTACCTATTAACTCCTATAGAAAAATACTTCTTATATAATTCATCTGCTTTCGTTCATTTAAAAATGATGGTCCGTTTAATTCTCCTGTAAAGTATAACTATGTGTTCCATGCTCATTTGTTATCTCTTTCGCCATTGCAATTTTACAACTATAAAAAAACCACAATAATTTAGTCATGTTGTAAACCAACGCATTATACAATCATATACCACACTGAATTGAATTCCATGTATATGGTTTTATATGGTTTTAACCATATTTTGCTGTGTTTCTCTAATTAAAAATGCAAGTGAACGAACGAACATACCAAGCGTAAAAACAGCAATTGCATCATTATAATGCGGACCAAAAAAGAACATACAGATCATCAATACACATAACAGCAACGCGTTGACAGAATGATAAACAAAAAGAGATTTGTTAAATGATTTGATTAAAAAGAGTACCACCAGTAAATGAAATGGATGTAACCACAACATATCCCAGTCCATTAGCGCATACCACTGGGCACATGTAAATTTGAACAAGTAAAAAATGATTCCCAAAATGCCGGCAAGACCAAATAAGGTTAAATCAAATCTTTTATAAAAGACATTTCTGTTCCATTCCAGTACAGAAACATATAGAATAGCCAGTAAAAAAAGAAGGCTAAAAAACAATGGAGAAAGCACGAATGGAGTTCTTGTTTCTTTAAATTCCTTCCCTTTAATCAAAAGCGATGATTTTGAAAATAATGCTTTCTTATTCCCGTTAACGTCAGTAATATTTGATTTTAACCACGCACTTTCCAGTTCTTTGGGTTCGTAAAGGCTTTGGTAAGCCGGTACTTTATTTTCTAAATTATTACCCGATAGTAAATCGATCGTGAAAACATACCACAGTTTATCTTTAACATATTTCAGATTAATATCGCGATAAGTCTTACAACCCGGGTTATCCTGTAATACGATTTTATTTCCTAAATTAAATGTAATAAAATCTCTTGCAAAGGTGGTGCAATTTTGTGTGAAAAAATTGAAGGTATACTTTTTATTTCTATTCTTAACAGTTGCAATGAGGTTTTGCCAGATTGATTTTTTCTCTTCTTGCGAGAAATTGAAAGTATGTTCAACCAGCGTTCTGTCTTCTTTTTGTGTTGCCTGATAATATTCAGCAAAAGGCATTACCCATATTTCATAATCTAATTTACTTTTGATAATTCCAATAAAGGTCTGAAATCCTGTTAACGACTGATCGAAAGTTCCGTAATTAATCACATAATCGATATTTAATTCAGGGTCTTTCACACGCAACAAAGTATGCCCGTATGACGAAACAATATGCTCTGGATCAAGTGTAGCAATCAATAATGAAATCGTAGCTTTTTTACTCAGTTCCTGAGCAGCTGAATAAGTATAGAAAAATAACAGAACAAAGCTGAAAATCAATATGCGAAATGTCTTCATTTTGAATAATAATCGTATTTTAAATTATTTTTTTTACAACCGGTATCAAAAAGCAACCTTTATGAATTTAGCAAACAAATTATTTAAGGATATAAATGTATTAAAAAAGCAGGGAATACTAAAATACAGGTCTTTTTAATCTTTGCATCAAATGATTTTTCAGAATTATTGAATATTAAAATCTAAAAAACAATACGATTAACTGCTTTTTAGAGATTTTTTTTAAACCCGTAAAAGATCAGATATCTGTTGCATTCAGCTTTCCGTTTCACGCCTTCTACCCCGTTCAAGGGTTGTTAGAAAATCCTGCTTTACTTTTTAATTAATTTAAGTCCGTAAGAGCCTTTATCGGTAGAAATTTTAAGCAGATACAATCCATTTTTAAATTCAGACACTGACAAAACCTCTTTAGTATCACTACATGACTTTTCAATAATAATTCTGCCACTCAAATCAGTAATTATAATTCGATTGAGTATTTCTGAATGTCTGGTTTCTATGGTCACAAAATTTGATACCGGATTTGGATAAACAGTTATGTTTTTATTTGTCAACAAGGTTTCTACTCCATCATGAATATCACCTGGATTAACCAGTTTCCACAAGCCTCCCATTTGACCCTGGTCATTATTTTGCCAGACTTTCTCGCCTACATTATTAAACCCATCTACAATTTCTAATATCAGATCACTGGTTTTATTTATCAGTTTCACAAAACCATTTCCGGCATCCTGCACGATAAACTTCTGACTATCTGAATAATCACCTTCTAAAACATTGGTCTTTCCATACAACCGCATTTCGGCCAATTGCAAAACAGAACCACTGTTACAAGTCATGTCAATTCTGTAATAAGAATAGCTGGTTTCGTCATTAATGATAAACGATTTTTCTTCAAACCTGCTGTCAAAAGTAATACCCGTTTGTGAATCAATTACAGTCCATAAAATTCCATCATTTGAGCCTGACATTGTCCATGTGCCGGGATCACGGGCAGGGACATCATTGGCTGATGTCAATGTATAACGCCCCAATATATACGGGATATCGGATTTAAACTGTACCCATGCATAATTATGGAAGGTCAGGTATTTCGTGCCCTTGTTTTTATCTGTCAGTTTAGTGACATCCAGGCCAGCCGGAGAATCAGAATATTGAGAAGTAATTTGTCCGCCACTTAAAATAATGTCGTAGTCATGTCCATCCCATTGTTCCACATAGGTTTTTACATCCTTGCTATGATTGATAATACTTAATGATTTTCCACTTCCAACATTTTCAATGGCATACATTCCTTTGCCTAAATCATTCAACTTATATTTCTGAAAGTCATTGGTGTATAAACTCTGTACAATAAAAGCGTTATTTTGCAGACTGTTTCCATCAACGCCCAGATACAATTCGCTTTGTTTGTTCTGAATAGCATATGTACCGCTTAAATCCGGCAGCCCCTTCCGGCGAACGATCAATGATTTGGTTTGATTATCAAAAGATTGTTGGGATAAATCACTCACATTGGCTTCAAATTCCTTCATTGTTCCCTTAAAATTATCTTCAGAATAAAGTTCGATTACATATCCTTCATTTAAACTAAATGACGACAGGGTGGTGGTTTCAAATCCAAGACCATACAAATCATTAGCAGTATATTCTCCAGCATTAAGTCCGACACCAATGCCTTCATAATCTGTATTGCTGTAAATTCTGGAGACTCCTTTCAAGCAAGGCACAATTCCAGTGTTTCCTCCAGCACAATGATCACACGAATCATAATATGCACTTCCGTTTTCGACACCGGCACAATCCCTGGGATTCTTAGTGTAAGGTGACATTGCCAGCAAGTCCACTTGAATTGATCTTGGACGGTACCAGAATTTGTCAACAAATGCCTGGTTATCGCATGCGTTACAAAAAAACAAGCAATAGTTATAATTCGCTGAGAATGTAATTTCGTATTTTCCGTTTGGTAATTTTCCATTGAAGTTGGGCATATAATACCAGAAATTTGTACTTTTATCACCAACAGCAACTAATTGTTTGTTCCCCCACGGACCCTGCGGAGCAGGAGCAAATGAGACATACACTTCAGGGCTCATCAAAGGCATAGATACATGAGCGTAATTTCCGGTTCCCAATCGAATAACTCCATCCGCCATCATGTCATAAATTCTGGAGGTTTGCGTACTGTCTTTTGACCAGACAGTTCCGTTCCAGAACTCCCAACTGCCTTTTTTACCGTTTAAGTCACCCAAATCGGCACGGGCAACATGCATATAACGTCCCCAGGCACCATCATTTTCAGTTTTGTATAAGTAAATTTTACTCTCTTCTACAAAAAACGTTTCATATGTTCTTCCGAAATTCTCTTGTTTTTCAACACCTAAAAACTTAAGCTCCGGATAAGAGAACTTTCCTATATAAGATCGACCCTGACCATAAACTTCGATCAAATAGATTTTTACCTGATTATCTTCCAGAATAGCATCGCCACTCCAGAATATATTTTTCACACTGCCATCCGTATTTTTAATAACAGCATCATCCGGCACCCTGAAATAAGTCCATTGTCCTCCCTGATTAGTGACTGGATAAGTTGTAAAAAATCCTTTGGTATCCTGCACTACAACGGCATTACGAACAAACTGACCAACATCAGCAAGACGGTTGGTTTCAGGATGCATCACGCCATAAAATGAATCGTTGAAAAACCACATTTTTCTACCATCAGGCAAATCAATTGATACGCTGTTATCACCTGCGTTCCACATTTTACCTTCACTGTTTGGTTTGTGATTATAGTTCCAGATGTAGGTTGTATAAACGTCGTAATTTAATTTATTGTGTTGATCTACCAGTTCAAGTCCATCAAGTAAATAGGAAGCTCCGGCAGTTGTTGTAACACTACACGGACTTTGTGTTTTTACTTTGGTTACAGCATCCTGGAAAAAAAAAGTTATTGTCAGCTCAGTATTTGCTTTTGATTTATCAACTTTGAAAGGATATTGATAGGCATTAGCCCCTTTGTGTAGAATGTATTGAATTGCGCTTTGTTGTGCCCCATTTATTTGAACGTAAAGTTTGCTTTCCTCAGAACCATTCGCCCAGAAATGCAACAGATACAGGGAATCACTTCCAATAGTAACATGTGTTTTTGCAAATACTGCATTGGTGGTTTTTAATGAATTTACATTCACTCTTAAAGCCACATCCCCTGCCATGGCATTAACTCCGCGTTCTAATTTAAATTCGGCTGAAGAACCTGTTCCAATAGTGTATTCCCAATCCAGATTTAATCCATACTCAAAATTACCATTACGCAAAAAATTTGATGTCTGATTTGCCGGAGTTTGTGCGAATACAATGAAGATATTACATACAATAAAACTAAATAAAAAAAGTATGTTTTTTTTCATTCGATTGTTTTTATAATTGGAATTTAAGGACATTGAAAAATTTCTTATAAATCAGGCATTTCCCTTCAGATACAAAAAATATATTGATCCGGATGAAAAGTCCGGATAATTTTTTAACCAGTATAGCAAGTGCTAAACTTCTTAATAAATAAGACGTACGTTATACAGAATACCGCTAAAAGCAAATGAAAAATAACAGTTGTAAAAATAATCCGATCGTCAAAAAAACGGAATATTACCCTTAAAACGAAAAAAGAGTCTGCCACTAAACAGGCAGACTCTTCGATTAATATCTGTTTTCGGTAAGCAGATTAAATACGTATTTTAGTTACAAAACTATTGATTTTTACAACATAAACTCCTTTTCCAAACGTTCCTGTGTTAATAGATTCTTCAGTGGTTTCCAATAACTTTTGTCCTGATTCATTAAAAATCTTTACAACATCAGTTGCTTTTTTGTTTTCAATACAGATATTGTTATTCTGAATAATAACTTTAGGCAGATCAGCTCCGGAAATTGTACTAATTCCGGTAGCAACATTGATAATATTTGCATTTGGTGATGATGCCAGAATATCAGCTTTGACAATATCAAAAGCTGCTGGTGTTAAACCTGTTCTACTGAGATTAACCTCCAATAATCCTGTGCAATTCACAATCGAAATTGAAGTAAGATTTGGATTATTTGATAAATCAACAACTCTTAATGGCATTGCATTATAGGGACCCCCATCAATGACAACGTTCTTAAAATTATTCCCTGACAAATTAAGGGTATCTAACCAGGATAAGTCGTTGCTGTCATAATAATTTTTCAAATCGGTATATCCAGCTGGTATACTTGAATAATCAAAATCAACTGTGCTTGGTTGTACAAATTTAATTTCAGTTCCTGCTTTTTGATTGTAACCTTTGTTGGCATAATTTATTGACATGATGCCACGCCAATGATTGTCCGCATTTGAATAATCCTGATAAGATACGCCTAATACATTCTGAGGGGTACAGGTAATTCCCGGAAAAACATCCCAGTTTTTACCATAATCTGTATTAATTTTACCTGATGAATTCAAGGGTGTTGTTGGTGGCACCTCACCGGTTCCCTGTTCAATTGCATTTAAAAAACGGTCTACCTGATTTGTTCCAATTACCCAGGTACCGGCATACATAGCTGAGCTGCCGAAAATCATTAAAAAGAAGAGGATAAAGTTTTTTTTCATAAGAATTGAATTTAATTATTAATGGATTATTGATTTTTTTATAAAATCCTAAACATGAATTTTATGTCTGTATTTAAGACGAATAAGAAAAAAAATACCACTAAAACATATATCATTATTTTCTTATGATCTTATGTTTTAGTGGTAAATGTCAAACTCCGGAATCAATCAATCTCGATTCAAGTATAAAACTACATTTTCAATAATGTAACTTTTCTATTAAGGGGTTTGTTTATCTTATAAATCTTAGTTATAATCTGATCCATTTGTTGTTCTTTAATTTCACGAACAGCCGGATGCATCATTTGCGCATAATTATTGCGTTGCATTTTTAACCATACATTTTTCCCGATTTCTTTGTCTACCGCATCGAGCGCTTCACGGTTGTTTGCAAAAAGCAAACCTCTTTGTTGAAAAAAGCCGAACTGGATCCAGGCATAGTCTCTAAAATTACGTTCTATTTCCCAACGGTTTTCATTCAAAAGCATGATAGCTAAAGCCTGTTGATACTGAGGTGTTTTAGTCTCTTTGGCTAAATTGATACCATTGGACAACTCTTCGGCAGTCCAGGCACCTATTTCAATGTCATCAATAATTAATTTATACTTACCTTTCAGCCCTGTAATTTTTAATGATTCCTGATTCATTTCATCCATAAATGGAACGTATTTTATAGCATCAGACTGAGGTTTTTTCACATCCCATCCACGTACAACTGTGTCCAACGGAAATGGCAGTGAGTTTGCCAGATAATCGAAAGTAATTCTGTTGCCGTTTTTCTTAAGATCGGTCACTTCACAATTTATTGATTTAACAACTTTGTTTTTCGTAGCATTGATTTCAACATCTGCAACTTTATCACCTGTAAATCCTTGTTCTTTCAGAAAAATATAAGCCATCACCATATGTCCATCGTTGTCAGGATGAATTCTTCCCGGTCCGCAGATACTGAAGGTAGAATCCAGTTGTTGAAATTTTTGATTGATAGCCGTCATTGGTTGGTTTAAGTCAAAGAATTCCCATTTATTATCCTGAGCAGCTTTCTTCTGGAATTCCACGATACGTTGCATCACGCTGTTTTTACCTTTAAAAACAGTATTTCCCTTTATTTTGGCAGATTCATCATAAGGCGAGCTTCCCATCATAACGATTTTAGTATTCGGAAGTTCCATGAAGCGTTTTTCCATCAATTTAAAGTTTTTCAGGCATGCCTGATATTTTTCTTCTCCAAACTCTTTTGCTTTATCACCATTATACTCATAGTAACCCGAGTCGTTCATACCAAACGTCGTAATAAGGGTTGTGGGCCTTTTACTGAACACATCTCCGTCTAAACGTTTCAACATATCATAGGCAGTATCTCCACCTATACCGGCATTCATGATCCGTAATTCCATATTCGGAAATCTTGTCATATAGAAAAGCCAGATATAAGAATGATAATGTCCACCATCTGTAATACTGTTCCCTAAAAAAACAGCTCTTTCTCCTTCTTTAAACTTACTGACTGATTGCGAAAATAAATTGAACGTGAAACAGACCACAATAATTGATAATACAATTTTCTTTTTCATTTTAAAATATATATAATTAAAAAACTTTTTGTAAAAAACATTCCTTCCGAATTGTATTCATCCGGAATTTAAGAATAAAAAATGTCTGTTAAAATGATTAACAGACATTTATAGCGTTTATTGTCAGAGTGATATTTGTATTCCTAAATTAACCACACGCTGGTTCATGTACGAATCACCGGCTGAATTTGTGCTTATTTCAGGGTCTTGCTGATATTTACTGTAATTTGTAAAAGTAAATAAGTTATAGGCGTTTGCATATATTTTAGCCGTTTTGATAAACTTAGGTAACATTTTATTAGGGAACTGATAAGCCAGATCAATAGTTTTCAATCGAATGTACATTGCATTAATCAACCAGAAATCAGACATATAGCCTTCTGCACTGTTTACTGTAGACGGAATTGTTGTCAATCGTGGAAAATCAATTTGTTCACCGTTCTGATATCTTTCTAAAGTCCAACGGTTGGAATGAATCGGTTGGAACTGACTCTTGAACGATTCAATACCTGTTCCGATTACACTGAAGCTATAGTCAAATGAGCCCTGAAACAATATGCTGATTGAGAATCCTTTCCAGTTAGCACCAATAGTCCAGCCCAAAGTTGTGGTTGGTAAGTTTGGCTTACCTATTGCTCCCTTATCAAAGTCATCAATTTTGCCATCACCATTCAAATCCTTGTATTTTAAATCTCCGGCTTGTATCGGAGTATCTGTATTCGGAACAGCGGGTGCACCTTTTGCATTACTGTTTATCAGCACAATATCTTCCGGAGTATAAAAACCAATAAATTTATATCCAAATGGTTGATTTATTGATTGACCGGTTTCCGAAAGCCATGGATAACTTTGTTGAGCCTCAGCTTTGTAGATTACTTTGTTTTTGGCATAAGAGAATACAAAATTTGTATGGAAATTAACCGTAGCGATTTTTGTCTGATACCCTATTGAACCATCAAAACCACGATTCACTGTTTTGGCAACATTCAAAGGAGATACGCCTATTCCAAGAATCAAAGGAACATCATATCTGGTAACCAACTGGTCAAACCGGTTATCGTGGAAATAGTCAAATGTAAATGACAAGTCATTAAATGCAACAAGATCCAAACCTATGTCAAATTTAATTGCTTTTTCCCATGTAACATTTTCATTTCCTAATGCGCCTTCTCTATAGGAATTTTGTATCTGAGGATTCTCGCCGAAGTAATATCCGTCACCTTTTTCGTATACCTGCTGATAGAGGTAACGACCTCCGGGTGCGGCATCCGAACCTACTAAACCATACGACGTTCTGAACTTCAACAGTTGGATCTTACTGTCTTTTTTCTTGAAAAAATCTTCCTCTGATAATACATATCCCAGTCCCAATGCAGGGAAAAATCCATACCTGTTGTTTTTCCCGAAACGGTCAGAACCATTATATGCCAAATTAAAGTCGGCAAGATATTTACTTTTGTATTTGTATCCAAGGGTTGAGGTATAGCCTTCAAAATTATTCGGTACGGCTGCACTAGCTTCATTTGTCTGACTTTGGCGGTTGTACAGCACCATGATATTAACATCATTTACTTTGTTAAAAACTCTGGCGTAATTCAATGAAGCCTGAATATTAAGATCACTTAGTGCCTGGCCTACCCCTGATGTTACAAAGTACGTTGAATAGGCATATACATCATTCGGATTGATAGTGTAAGTATCGGTATCAGAATGGTATCTGTAGGTAGGATATCCGTTACTTCCCCTTGCAACATTTCTGTTGTTTTCGTCAATACTTGAGTATGCAAATCTAAAATTTGCCGAAAGCCCCTTTGTCAGGTAATCCATTTTATGAGTTGCTCCGTACAATATGTTAATGTCGTTACGTTTGGTTCTTTTATACCCTTCATTCGCTAAACGTGCGTTCAAAGTAGGTAAAAAACCTTTAGTATCCAGATAGGTGTAGGATCCGTTAGGATTTAAAACCGGTGAAGCATAGGGAGTCATCTTCTCAAAATTATAAATTTCTCCGGTTGCATTCATGCTTCCCGGCTCGTTTATATTCATGAAACGGGTAGAGAAGTCCAGACGCATAGTTAAATTATCGGTCACTTCGAAGTCAAGATTAGTTCTGTAATTAAATCGACGATAAAAATAATTTGTGTTTACTTCATCCTGATTGTTGTTAAAGTTTTTGATTAAACCATCCTGTGTGAAATAACCGGCAGATATAAAGTATTTCAATTTTTTAGAACCTCCTGAAATATCTACGTTCACATTTTTCTGAAAGGCAAATTGTTTAAAAATCTCATCATACCAGTTCACATTAGGATGACCATAAGGGTCATTCCCTGATTTAAAAGCTTCTAAATCGGTGTTTGAGAAAGGCTTTTGAGAAATTAGTCCATCATTCTGGTAGGCCTCATTTACCAGATTAGCAGTTTCGTATGAATTAAGAAATTTAGGGGTCCTGATGGGCGACTGAACACCACCTTCTACTCTTACATTAATCTGAGGGGCACCTTGCTCACCCCTGCGGGTTTTTACTACCAACACACCATTTGCACCTTTAATACCGTAAATGGCAGTAGTAGAAGCATCTTTTAAGATGGAGATACTTTCAATCTCATTTACATTTATCTGCTGTAACTGGTCGTATGAATACTGAACATCATCAACAACTATCAAAGGCTGATTTCCTGCATCATTCAAAGAACTGACACCACGGATAAAAAAGTCAGAAGCATCTTTCCCCGGTTGACCTGAGCGTTGTTGAGTAAAAAATCCGGGCAATTTTCCTGTCAACGCATTTTGTACACTACTTGTCGGAATTTCACGTATTTCTTTTGCTGAAATCGCACTGACTGATCCCGTCATGGTTAGCTTTTTTACCTTTGCATACCCAATCGCTACGACTTCATTTAAGTTCGTAATCTTATCCGGGGCTAATTGTATATTTAAAACAGTCTGATTAGATTTCACAACAATTTCCTGCGCTTTGTAACCGATATAAGAAATTCTCAACTTATCTCCTGCATTTACTTTTAATTCGAATTTTCCATAAACATTTGTACTTGTGCCGTTCGAACTACCGGTTTTAAAAACGCTGGCACCGATAAGTGTTTCGCCATCAGTCGATACTACAACTCCTTTTATCACAGTCGACTGACTAAACGCTAATATGAAAGTATGAAGGAACAGATATATTATTATTGCTTTTTTCATATGATTTTACCATTTGGGGTTTTGAACCATGTTGCTATTCTTAATTACTTCTGAATACGGAATAGGAAATAAATAATTTTTTTCCGTGAAATTCGCAGTCAGAACATCAATCTCTGTATAAGTTAACGACGTGAAGTTTTTAACAATACTCATTCCTTTTAAAGGTGTTTTGAATAGATCTTCGGCTA
>Ga0302215_10001805_pt1 | contig 15055 bp, 14 predicted proteins | sample II_Fen_N3_1_FD_194580 | JGI IMG/M metagenome (GOLD analysis project Ga0302215, IMG submission 194580) | Peat permafrost microbial communities from Stordalen Mire near Abisko, Sweden - II_Fen_N3_1 | ecosystem: Environmental > Terrestrial > Soil > Wetlands > Permafrost | place: Sweden: Abisko...
TCAGTTTGTAAAACTTGTAGCGGCAATGGTGCAAAACCAGGATCAAAAATGGATACCTGTAAGGTTTGTAATGGTAACGGACAGATACGCGAAGTTAAACATTCTATACTTGGTAATTTTGCAAGTGTAAAAACTTGTGAAAATTGTTTTGGTAGTGGAAAGATTCCATCTGTAAAATGTACTGACTGTAATGGTGCCGGTGTAAAAAAACAAGATGAAGAAATAAATATAAATATTCCAGCAGGTATAAATAGTGGTGAGATGATTCGTATGAACGGTCTAGGTGAAGCTATTAGAGGTGGTGCAGCTGGTGATTTATATATAAAGATGAAGATTAAAAAGCATCCTGTTTTTACAAGAGACGGTTTAAACTTAGATATGGATTTATCTATTAAACTTACAGATGCGCTTCTTGGAATGACATATAAACTAAAAACACTAGAAGGTGATATCTTGGATGTTAAAATACCTGAAGGAATTAACCATAATGAATTACTTCGTGTTCGTGGTAAAGGAGTTCCTTCTTCGAAAGGAAGAGGTGATATTATCCTTCGAATTCAAGTTATAATGCCAAGTAAGTTGTCTCGTAATACAAAAGATTTAATCGAGAAACTAAAACAAGAGGGAATCTAAACTTTACAAATCGTGTGTTTTTGGTATTATTACTAATATTATTATTTATTACAGGCAAATCCAAAATTGCTTGATATAAAGAGATGACTAAACGTTCAATAGCTTCCCGAAAATTATGGAAGCTGGGAATCCGTGACTTTAATACTCAATACTTTGACTTCAATAAAGATGGGGATTTAATCGCCAAAGAAGGCAATAATGTTTACAATATTCGTTATTTAGCAGAGAAATTTGGAACATCTCTTGAAATACTTTTTCCATATATCATCGAAGAAAGAGTTGAAGATTTACTTGATCTTGCTGCCTCAATAATTAAAAAATTAAAATACCAAGGTAAATTTTTCTACCATTATCCTATGAAGTCTAACCAGACTAAAGAGGTTGTTATGGCCATGGTGGGAGAAGGTGCAAATATAGAAACTTCTTCTTATAATGAATTATATATTATAAAGAAAATGCTAGAACAAGAATCATTTAATGAAAAAATGAGGATTCTTTGTAATGGACCAAAGACAGATAAATACATAAATCTAATAGACGAACTTCAACATAGAGGTTTAAAGGTTGTACCTATTATAGAAGGACCAAGTGAATTAAATACTTTTCAGTTTTCTAAATATGATGTAGGAATCAGACTTGATGTCCCTGTTAAATCAAAAGCAAATTGGAATAAACAAATCGATAGATTTGGTTTCAGTAGAAAGGAACTTTTAAAGATGTCTCCTTTTAAGAATTTAAAAATTTTACATTACAGAATAGGTAAACTAGAAAAACCATCAGATATTATTGAATCAACAAAATACGCATTAAATGTTTATTTTAAATTAAAGGAAACAAATCCAACATTAGATACTATCGATATTGGTGGAGGAATGCCAATACCTTTTGAAAGAAATAAAAAGTATTCTGTAGAAAAAATATTAGAAAAACTTTTTGAGCTTCTTAAAAAAGAATCTGAAAAAAGAGGTGTCCAACATCCAAATCTTATTTGTGAATGGGGTAGATATATGGTGGCTCCAGCTCAAATTACAATTTTTAAAGTAATAGATACTAAGCGTATTTTTAATAAGGGAGTTGAAGCAAAGAAATGGTATGTTATAGATGGAAGTCTTATGAATGATCTTGTTGATACTTGGGCTATAGACCAAAAATGGTTCGTTGCTCCAATAAATAATAGACCAGATTCAAAGCTTAATGATGTTTGGATTTCCGGTTCATCTTGTGATTCAGATGATATATATACAGGAATAGATGAAGCTGTAACACTACCTGATTATACTTATGATGCCAATGACCCATTTTATGTAGTATTCTTTGATACAGGGGCATATCAAGACGCTCTAGCCTCACACCACTGTATGCTTTCATCTCCGATTAAGATAATCGCTGAGAATGGACATATTGTAGTTGCTCGTAAGCGTGAATCTCCTGAAGATGTTGGAAAAGAATTTGGTTGGTAAATAATCAAAAATCACAAGACTTTGTCTTGTGATTTTTGATTTATAAATTAAATTGACAAAATATTATTTTTAATGTAATCTGAATAAAATTGTTAAACTCTTTAAATTAAATAATTATGAGTCAGATACATGATCTTTATTCATATTTAAAAGATAAATATGGAATACCTGGTACAGAAAAAATAACCCACCAGAAAATGAAAACATTGAAAGTATTGTATCAATTATGATACCCGGTCTTTCAAAAAATACAGAACGTCACGAATGGATTATTTTTATTGAAATTCCAGATGATAAAAAATCTATTTCATTAATTGTTGGACAAAATTGGAAAGATAAAAATTCTTCTTGGTCTAGATATATTGAGATCTTAGATAATTGTAATAAGGAATATCCATATATTTTTCTTGAAAAAATCTCGCGAGATATGTTTAATGAAATTGAGTTAAAAAATCTTGAAATTTTTATAAATATTTTTCAAGATTTTTCTAAAAACATTAAAGTAATTGATTAATCTAAAAGTAAAATAGAGTTAGCTATATAGCTAACTCTATTTTTTTATTTTATATATCCTTCTTTAACTAGAAGTTCTGCATTTAGTATTCCACCACCTGCAGCTCCACGAACTGTATTGTGACTAATAGCTACGAATTTATAATCAAATATATTACAGTCTCTTAGGCGTCCAACTGTTACAGCCATACCCTTATCGTTTCCTCTATCTTTTTTAGGCTGAGGACGGTTTTCTTCGTCTTTATAAATTATTGGATTAATAGGAGCAAAAGGAAGATTTAATTCTTGTGGTAAAGATTTAAAGTTAGTCCAGATTTTAATTATTTCTTCTTTTGTTGGTTTTTTATCTTTAAATAAAATATTTACAGTTGCGAGATGTCCATCTGAAACTGGAACACGAGTACAAGTAGCAGAAACTTTTAAATCTGTATTTTTTATAAATTTACCATCCTTGATACTTCCTAGTATTTTAAGTGGTTCTTCTTCTGTCTTTTCTTCTTCACCACCGATAAATGGTACTACATTGTCAATCATATCAAGACTTGGTACTCCTGGATATCCAGCACCAGAAACAGCCTGAAGAGTAGTAATAATTATCTTTTTAATAGGATAACCAGCTCTCTGTAGTGCATAAATAGGGGTTATATAGCTCTGTAGACTACAGTTTGGCTTTACTACGATAAATCCTTTATCCCAGTTATGATTTTTTTGTTGAGTTTTAATTATCTTTAAATGATCAGAGTTTATCTCAGGAATAAGCATAGGAACATCATCTGTTTTTCTATTTGCAGATGCATTTGAAACTACAGGAATACCAGCACTCGCGTATTTTTCTTCCATTTCTTTTACCAGTTGTTTATCACTAAGTTCAAAAGCGGAAAATACAAAATCACATTTCTTTGCGGCTTTTGCAATATCAGAAACATCTTCTACTATTAAAGAGGCTACTTTTTGAGGTATAGATGTTGTCATCTGCCATCGACTCTTAACTGATTCAGAATATGTAACACCAGCAGAGTTTGCTGATGCAGCAACATAAACAACATCAAACCAAGGATGATTTTCTAGAAGTCTAATATAGTTTTGACCAACCATTCCTGTTGCACCCAGAATTCCAACTTTAAATTTTTTCATATAATATAATATCACTTCATTAAAATAGCTTTCTTTAAAATGCACACATAAAATCTTGCTAGATTTTTGCTCTGCTCGGACCGTCGTCCTGCGCAAGGCATTTTTCAGAAACTATTTTAATTACGCTACTTATCTAATAAATTTTTTATAGACAGCTTTCATAACCTTTTCTATGTTGTCTGTTTTTATAACTGCTTCCATTCTGTAACAATTTTCATAATAGAATGCACTTATTAATACTTCAACATCTTGTTTTATTAATAGGTCATTGAAATCATTTACATCCTTAGGATTAAACCATCCAACAAGAAAAATCATGTTTGAATTTGTGATTCCTATTTCTTCTACCTTACTTTTTAACTCAGTACATACCTTATCTAGTTGATTATTTTTATTATCAGCAACAATTTGCAAACTATATCTAGTGTTACTAATTAAAGTCATATCAATTTTATATTTCTTGAAAGTTTGAGAAACTAAAATAAGTAAATCATTTAATTTGATACTTTCGTCTGTGATTAAAATAAAACTTAAATCCTTTTTAAGACTTATAATCTTTGCTCCTTTTGTCGGTTTTTTTATTTGTCCTATTTTAGTATTTAAATTAGGTTTTGATATTGAAGCTATTTCAAGTGGAGTTTTGAATAATTTAACATAAGATATAGCTTTGTCGTGTATTATCTTTCCTGATTCTTCTGCTTCAAGATAACTAATGAAGGGGATTGTCTTAGCTTGTTTTACTATTCTTGGGTCTGTTGCTAATACACCTCCAACATCTTTCCATAAAATTATTTTCTCTGCTTTTATTGCTGCTCCAACAAAACAAGCTGTTGTATCTGTACCACCACGGCCAAGGGTTGTAGTTTTACCGTCTTTTGTTATTCCAGTAAAACCAGGTATTACGATAATATCTTTTATTTTAGATATTTTATCTTTTATGTTTTTTTCAGAAAGTTTGTAATCAATATTTGCATTCTTGAAATTATTATCTGTTATTATTGGAATATTTTCAGCTTCTATTATTTGTGCTTTTATTTTTAATGAATTTAAGTAATTAGTAAAAATAATTGCTGATAATTTTTCTCCATAAGAAACAACTTTGTCTTCTATTTCATTATTTACTTTTTTAGATTTAATTAAATATTTTTCAAGCAAAGAAAGATAATGTCTTACTTCAGTATTGGCTTTATTTTGATATTCTTTATCTGTAATTATATCTAATATTATTTTCTCATGACGAATAGAAATATCACTAATAAATGATTTTATTAAATCATTAGTATATTTTTCTTTTAGATTTCCCAAAAAAGAGAGTATCTCATCTGTAACCTTTGGCATAGCAGAAACAACAGCTATCGGATGATAACCTTTTTTTACTTGTTCACTGAGGCGCTTTTTAATTACCGGAATAAGATCCTTTTTGAGGATTCCACCACCAAATTTATTAACAATAATTTGTTTAGGCATATGGTTGAATTATATTATATATAGTAGATAAATCAAGTAAAAACCTTTATTTTATTGACAGTATTTTGTATCGATAGTAAAATTGGCTTATGTCTAAAATATTAGTTATTGGTTGTGGAAATGTAGGAAGTGTTGGTCTTCATAAGATGGCACAATTTCCAAAAGTTTTCACTGAAATCCATGTAGTAGGAAGAACTCAATCAAAGTGTGATGCTGTTCGTAGTTCTATTTTAAAAAAATCTAAAGGTAAGGTTAGTTTACATCTACATATTGAAGATGTTGGAAAAGGAGATAATTTTCTTAAATTATTAAAAGAAGTAAAACCTGTGCTTGTTGTAAACTGGGGTAGTCCATATGATAACTTAGTTGTTATGGATGCTTGTTTAGAATACGGAGTTAATTATATTGATACTGCTTGTTATGAAAATCCAGAAAAATATGGTTTTTCTTATAAATTACAATTAGCTAAAAATGAAGCTTATAAGAAGAAGAATCTATTGGCAATCCTTGGTTCTGGTTTTGATCCAGGAGTTTCAAATATTTTTTCTGCTTATGCTCGTGACTACTTATTTGATAAAATAGAAACAATCGATATTTTAGATTGTAATGGTGGCTCAAAAGATGAAAAGATTAAATTTGCCCCAAACTTTGATCCAGAAATAAATCTAAGAGAATTAATTTTACCAATTAAATTCTGGGAGAATAAAAAATGGAAGGAAAGTGGAAAGCTTATAGATGATGACGCTCCATTTTTTGAATTTAATTTTCCTGAAGCAGGTAAGTTTACTCCTTATTTGATGTATCACGAAGAATTAGAAACAATTCCTACACATATTCCAGGACTTAAGCGTATTCGTTTCTGGATGACATTTTCAAAGAGTTACCTTACATACCTAAGAGTTTTGTTTAATGTTGGACTAACTAGAATTGATGAAGTTAACTATAATGGTACAAAAGTTGTCCCTGTTAAATTCCTGAAAGCAATACTACCAAAAGGTGAAGACTTCAATAAAAGCTATACAGGTAAAACAAACATAGGAAATATTATTACTGGTACAAAGAATGGAAAGAAAAAGAATATTTATATTTACAATGTTTGTAATCACAAAGAAGCCTTTAAAGAAACTGGTGGCAATGCTATCGGATATACTACAGCGATTCCAACAGTTACTTGTGCAAAGCTTGTACTTGAAGGTAAATGGAATGGTATAGGAGTTAAAAATACTGAAGATAAATCACTCGATTCAAAGGTATTTCTAGATGAAATGGCCAAAGTTGGTTTAACTTGGACAGTTAAGAATCTAAAGGAAATACCAGTAGCTCTTAAAAAGAACTATTAAAAATTAATATTAAACACATTCCCCAGATAGAGGCCTTGCCTCTATCTGAAACAATAAAATGTCCAATAAAGAAAATATATTTATAGAGCCTTGGATAGAAGAAGATGGTTGGAATATTGAAGATTTTTCTAAAATAGAAACACCTTCTTATGTTGTATCACTTTCAAAACTAGAAAAAAATCTTCAAATTTTAAAAGAAGTTGAAGAAAATACAGGTTGTCATATACTGATGGCATTAAAAAGTTTTTCTATGTTTTCGACATTTCCATTAGCTCATAAATATCTTTCTGGGTCTGAAGCAAGTTCTGTAAATGAAGCAAGACTAGGATATGAAAAATTTGGTAAAGAAACTCATATCTTTTCTCCTTCTTATACAAAAGAAAATATTAAAGAATATATAAAATATGGAGACCACATAGTTTTCAATTCTTTTTCTCAATGGAATACTTTTAAAGATACTGTTTTAAAATCAAAGAAAAAGATATCTTGTGGAATAAGAGTAAATGTAGAACATAGTGAAGTAGAAACTCCTATGTATGATCCTAGTAGTCCTAACTCACACTTTGGTGTAACTCGCGCAAGATTTGAAGGAGAAGATTTAAGTGGACTAGAAGGTATTCATTTTCATAACTTGAGCGAACTTGGTTCTGATGCACTAGAGAGAACACTTAAAGTTTTTGAAGAAAAATTTGGTAAATTTTTACCACAAATGAAATGGGTAAATTTTGGTGGAGGACATCATATAACAAGAAAAGATTATGATTTAGATTTACTATATAAAATAATTATAGATTTTAAGAATAAATATCCTCATCTAGAAGTTTATCTTGAGCCAGGAGAAGCAGTAGCACTGAATGCTGGAGTATTAGTTGCAAGTATAGTAGATATCTTTAAAAATGTATCAAATACAGCAGTTTTGGACGTTTCAGCTACTTGTCATATGCCAGATGTTCTCGAAATGCCTTATTTACCATCTATTTTAGGGGCTAAATCTGCAACACTTAAAAATGATAATATATATCGACTCGTCGGGCCATCTTGTTTAACTGGTGATGTGATAGGGGAATATTCATTCGAAAAACCATTAGATATTGGGGGTAAATTAGTATTTCTAAATATGGCAATATATACTATGGTTAAGAATAATACTTTCAACGGAGTAAATCTTCCAAATATTGCAACTATGGATAAAAATAAAAAGATAAAAATTATTAAAAAATTTGGTTATAAAGATTTTAAAGAAAGATTATAATAAATAAAGAAGATTGATTAATTATATGGAAGAAAATATATTAGAAATAAAAAAGGTTCTAGAAGATAAAATATCAAAATTTAATCCCAATGAAAACGGACTTCATCATCATGGTATTTTTGGTTTACCATTTGGAGAATTTGAATCAGATATGGTTCTTGTTCCTGTACCATTTGAGGCGACTGTTTCTTATGGATCTGGAACTGCCCTTGGACCTAAATCAATTCTTGATGCGTCACAACAGATAGACTTATATGACCCATTAAATCCTAATGGATGGAAAAAGGGTATTACTATGTTAGATATACCTACAGATATATATTTTCAAAATATGCAGATAAGAAAAAAGGTTGAAGAATATCTTGATGGTTATACAGATAATAATACAGACGAAGGACTAAAAGAAGAGATAAATAAAGACTGCAGGGAGGTTAAAAACTATATAAAAGATATTACTCTTGGTTTAATAAATAAAAATAAGATAGTGGGAGTAGTTGGTGGAGATCATAGTGTTTCTTTGGGGTATCTTGAAGCATTAGCAGAAAAACATAAAGATTTTGGAATACTACATATTGATGCTCATAGAGATTTAAGAAATGCTTACGAGGGATTAGAATATTCCCATGCATCAATTTTTTATAATGCATTAAAAATAGAAAATATTTCTAAATTAATTCAAATAGGAATTAGAGATTATAGTCAAGAAGAGGTAAAAATTGCAGAAGAAAATAAAAATAGAGTTATTATGTTCAGTGATTATGATATTCGTAAAGATTTATTTGGCGGTATGACTTGGTCAAAAAAGTGTGACCAAATAATTAAAAATCTTCCAAAGAGTGTTTATGTTTCTTTTGATATAGACGGACTTGCACCACATTTATCTCCAAATACTGGAACTCCTGTGCTTGGTGGATTTTCATTAGATGAAATAGTCTTTTTATTAGAAAAAATAGTTGATTCAGGTAGAAAAATAATAGGTTTTGATCTTTGTGAAGTAGCTCCTGGTAAAGATAATCAATGGGATGGAAATGTTGGAGCTCGTGTATTATATAAACTTTGTCTTCTTGCTCTAAAAAATCGTAAATAAAATAAAAAAATACCAGAGATAGAGCTTTCGCCTTTATCTCTGGTATTTTTTTTGTTTATATTTTTGAAATCAGAGTTCCGTTTTCTGTATCTTTAATCTCGTAACCTAATTCTTTTATTTTATCTCGAAGTTCATCACTCTTTGACCAATTTTTATCTATTCTTGCTTGTTCGCGCTCTTTTGAAAGATTTTCAATCTCACTAGGAATAATATCTTTTTTAATTTTATCTAAACCAAAACCAAAAACTTGATCCATATCAAGAAGAGTAGCTTTTTTATCTTTATCTGATATTTGTGAATCTTTTAATAATTCCCATATTAAAGATAATGCAATAGATGTATTTAAATCATTATCCATAGATTCTTTGAGTTTTATTACATACTCGTCATTTATCTTACCAGTATTTTCACCTAGGTTATTATAAGCACTATATAAACGAGAAAGAGCAGTTTGAGCACTCAAAACACCTTCTATTGTAAAGTTAACATTGGTTCTATAGTGCCCCATATAAAGCCAATATCTAAAGGCTAGGGGATTTATTCCTTTTTCTACTATATCTTTTAATGTATAAAAATTACCCAATGATTTAGACATTTTTTTACCATCTACCATAAGGTGTTCATTGTGCATCCAATATTTAACAAAAGATTTTCCTGTTGAACATTCAGACTGAGCTATTTCGTTTTCATGATGAGGAAACATTAGATCTACTCCACCAGTATGTATATCAAAACTATCACCAAGATTACTCATACTCATAGCAGAACATTCGATATGCCAACCTGGGCGACCCTTACCTATACTTGTATTCCAAAAAACATCACCATCATTTTCATCATATGCTTTCCATAATGCAAAGTCTTGAGCATTTTCTTTTTCGTATTCATCCTTTTTTAATCTTCCATCTGCATTTTCTTTTAAATCAGAAAGATTAAAATGTGAAAGTTTTCCATACTCTTTATCTTTTTTAATATCAAAGTATACAGAACCGTCATCTGTTTTATATGCATAACCCTTATCAATAAGAGTTTCTATTATCTTAACCATTTCTTCTATATATTCTGTTGCCTTAGTATAAGTATTTGCAGGTATTATATTTAAAGAATCCCTATCATCAAAGAGGGCTTTTGTATAAAATTCTGTAAAATCCTTTAAACTTTTACCTTCTTTTTGTGATTCACGGATAGTTTTATCATCTACATCTGTGATATTCATAATATGGTTTACTTCATAACCACTATATTTAAGATATCGTTTTAACATATCAGAAAAAACATAAGCACGATAATTACCTATATGTGCATAGTTATATACGGTTGGGCCACAAGTATATAGACCCACATTGTTTTTATTTAATGGTTCAAATTGTTCTTCCTTTCGAGTTAGTGAATTGTATATTTTTAAAGCCATTTCTTTTTCTTTGTGTAGATAAATACGACAATACTAGATATAAACATTAATCCTAATACCCAGAAATATTGATTATAATTTTCTTCTTTTAAGAATTTACTATTAATAACAAATATATTAGAGATAATAGTAATAGGAGATATAAGGAAAGTAATGATAGTTAATATTTTCATTGTTTCCTTTGTTTTATTTGCTAGTAGTGAGTCATTTGTATTTCTCAAATCATCTATAATCTCTTTGTGTCCATCTAGGATTGTTTGAGTCTTATTGTATTCACTAATAATAGCAGAACTATAAAAACCAAATTGTTCACCAAAGAATTTTCTAGTTGCTATATCAAAAGATGCCAATACTTCTTTGTGGAATCTAAGAGCTTGCTTGAAATCAAGAAGTGTACGATTAATATTTGAAATCTTTTCAACCATATCTCCCTCTTTACCTTCAAATATTTTACTTTCAACTTCCTTCATAAAAGAATTAACTCCATGTAATTGACGACGAGAGTTAACATATAGAGTTTTTATTAGATTAAAGAACAGAAATCCAGCATGATCAACATCTAGATTCTTTTCTAAGATAGCATCAACTTCGAAAGTTTTAGAAAACTCATGGATTGATTCCATAAATTCATAGTGTGTTGTAATTATAAAATTTTTACCGACGATGAAATCTATTTCTTGTTCTAATCCTTCATTGTTCTTACGAGATATCTGAGGGAAGTGTAAAATAAGATAAATAAAGGCTGGATACAATTCTACCTTAGATTGAATAGTCTGAGTATGGAGCTGTTCTCCGATTAAGACTGGTATAGAATACTCTTCCATTACATGTATTACTTCTTCTTCTGTAGGAGACTCAAGGTCAACCCAAGTTAAATTCTTATATGTATATTTTGATATCATAAGTATGATTATACAAGTTTACTTGCAATTTTCAAAACTTTTGTGTATTATGGAGTCTGTGGAAAACCAATAGATTAAAGGGTTTCCCAAAATGAAAAATATATGCCTAAAGTATCAAAAACAACAAAAAAAGCAAAAGAAGGTAGTACAGAATTCGCTGTAATTTTTACAGGCGGAAAACAATACAAAGTTGCAGTTGGTGATGTCCTAAAAGTTGAAAAGCTTGAAGGGGAGTACACAGCTGGTGATAAAATTGTTTTTGATAAGGTATTACTTGTAGATAATGGTATTGATACAACAATTGGTGCTCCATACATAAAGGGTGCATCAGTAGAATCATTATTCCAAAAAGCAGGTAAAGGTAAGACAGTTAAAGTTGTTAAATACAAACAAAAGAGTCGTTACATAAAGAGAAACGGCCACCGTCAACCATATATCGAAGTTAAAATCTCAGCAATTAAATAATACTTAAAATAAAAACAGCTCACTATGAGCTGTTTTTATTTATTTGACAAAATGCATATTTTAGTGTTTAATATAATTAAATTGTAAATTATAAAGAAAAAGAAATGAGAAAAATTGCATCGTTATTCTTCCAGTTAATATTTATTGAAAGTTTTAAAAACTTATCAAAAAATGAAAGAGAAAGATATTATTCAGATCCTTTGGATATAAATAATTATTTACATTATTATTTCCTCGTTGTTAATTTAAACTTTAACAAAGATAAAATCTTTCTTCGTTTTAATTCAGAATCTTCTATTTTTGACGAAGAACAAGGTTACTGGTTTAAACTAGATGGGATTCCTGAAAACTTCAGAGAGAAAGGAATTGTATTTAGTTTAGAAGAATCTGGCCCGTTGCTACACTATTGCTCAAATAAATAAAAGAGCCCAAAATCAAAGCAGTTACTATTATAAAATAGTAACTGCTTTTCTTATTTAGTATTGACAAATTACATTTTATTATTTATAATACATAAAAATAATTTAAATTGAAAAATCAATAATATAAACAAAAAGTAACTGTAAATGAAAAAATTCTTTTTATTTTTACTTGTTACACTAGGTGTGACAGTAAATGTATTTTCAAACAACTATGAGAGTTTTAAAATGAAACCTCTTGGTTTAAATAATTTGAAAGTAAAAGTCTCACTGAAAACAGTATTTTTATCAAAAGACAAAAGTACAATATCTGTTGTACAAATAACACAAGAACAGATTTTGAAAGAATCAAAAAATTCTGCTGTGTTATACAACACAGTTAGATATGACACAATCAAAAATTATTTTGTTTCAAAGGAAATAAGAAAATTTGTTAATGATTCAAATGTAATAACACTTTTGAATACTAAAGTAATTCAACTTCCAGATTCAGTGTTTCCAAGGTGGACACATATATTTGGAAAAGACACTGTATTAAGAAGAAGTATTAAAATTAGTAACAACCAGTTAATTTTAATTAGTGAAAGTAAGGTTGTTAATCCTGTAGGTAGAAATCTTATTAATAAAACATTAATAATTCTACTCATAGTGTTAATATTTAATCTTTTTTCTTTATCGGAGAAGTTAGAATCAGAATGGGTACTTTTAGGTGTTGGGGTTATGATTTCAACTTTTATGTTTATATTTAGAGATATTAATTTTCCTGTCTTTGATACAATATTTATTTCTAGTTCTCTTACTCTTGTAACTATTATATTTCTTGTTATAAGAATAAGCATAAAAAGAAAAAATAAGAAAAAAATTCACCCTATTAAAATGGGATTGCGCTAAACTATTTAATAAGCATTATATGAAGAAATTCATATAATGCTTATTTTTTTACCTATTTTATTATGATCTATTTCTTAATGCATTTTTGATCGTTTCAGAATCAGAGTATTCAAGTTCAGTTCCGGTAGATAATCCTCGTCCTAGAGAAACAATACTAAGGTTATATTTCTTTTCAAGAGGTGATAATATCTCTCTTAGATACATATCTGTATGTTCACCCTGGGAACTCAATGATAATGCGATTATTACTTCTTTAAGTTCATTCTTTATTGCTCGTTCTTCTATTTTAGTAGTCAATTCCTTGATACGAATAAAGTTTGGAGTATCTTTCGTTACAATAGGAACAAGTCCACCTAAGATAAAATACATTCCTCCGTAATTCTTACTCTTTTTTATATTTTCATAATCTGCATCTTTTTCTACTATTAGAAGGGAAGTTTTAATAGTTTTTGGATTATTACAAGTTTCGCATAGTTGATTACCTTGAGATTGAAAAAACAAATAACAAGAAGGACATTGATGTATAGTATTTTTTAATTCCAATATTTTATCTCCTAATTCTTTTACATAACTAGGATTTTTGTGTAATAAGAAATAAACAAAACGCTTAGCTTGGCGTTCTCCAATACCTGGAAATTCTTTAAAATATTTTGCTAAATCTTCTATTGGGTTCATTATATTTTATGCGGAATCAAAATTGTTATTTTATGAATGGTCTGGCCCCTCGTTCTCCCTCGTCCGAGGACCTGAATAAAAGAATAATTTTGATTGAGCATTATTAATTTAAAACTGATCTAATCCACCACCTGATGGAGCAAATTGATTCATATTTGATTTTTCGATGGTTATGAAACTTGTTGTCTTTTCATCGAAGTATAGATCAACCTTACCAACTGGTCCATTTCTGTGTTTTTCTATGAGTATTTCGGCTATGTTTGTTCTCTCGGACTCATCTTTTCCTTTATCTTCACGGTGAATAAACATAACAATATCGGCATCCTGCTCAATAGATCCAGAATCACGCAAATCTGAAAGACGAGGTCTACCACCACGAGATTCAACAGCACGAGAAAGCTGTGAAAGAGCTATAACTGGAACATCAAATTCTTTAGCTAGAGCTTTAAGAGATCGAGATATTTCAGTAACTTGGTTTACCATATTGTCATAGTTTTTTGAAGTAGACATTAGCTGTAAGTAGTCGACTATTATTAGTCCTATACCATTTTCAGCTCTTATTCTTCGGCAAACAGATCTCATTCTTACTATAGAGTTACCAGCCATATCATCAATAAAAATAGGAGCCTTAGATAAACTATCCAAAGAATCACGAATCTTAGAGAATTCATTTTCAGATGATAGATTTCCTGTTCTTAGATTCCAAGCATTTACCTTTGATTGTGCAGCAAGCATTCTGTCTACTAGTTGCTGTGTACTCATTTCAAGAGAAAAAATAACAACAGGAGTTCCATGGTTAAGTGCAGCCTGACGAGCAATATCAAGAGCAAGAGTTGTCTTACCCATAGAAGGACGAGCAGCAAGAATTATTAAGTCAGACTTTTGAAGACCGGAAAGATATTGGTCAAGATCATGAAATCCAGTAGGAACACCACGAAGTTCACCCTTACTCTCATGAAGTTTTTCCAATCTTTCCCAAGCTTCAGGAAGACTATCTTTGAGAGAAGTGAAAGCATGACCACCTGCGTTATTGTTGATACCCATCATTCTTTTTTCTGCTTGATCTAGAGTTTCAAAAACATCTTCGATGTCTTCACGAAAACCAAGTTCTGAAATATCATCACCGGCATTTATGATTTTTCTTAAGATATGTTTTTTGTTAACAATATCAGCATAATGCTTAATATTTGTTGATGCAGGAACTGAGTTTGTTAGTTCACTTAGATAATTACTTCCACCTATTTGATCAATTAAATTTCTTTCTGTAAGTTTATGTGACAAAGTAAGAATATCAATAGGTTCACCCTTACTAGAAAGCTCAAGCATTATTTTATAAATCTGAGCATGTTTAGATGCATAAAAAGAATCACCATTTATAATGTCATTAATTTCATGTATTGCTCCAG
>Ga0302215_10001811_pt1 | contig 15012 bp, 11 predicted proteins | sample II_Fen_N3_1_FD_194580 | JGI IMG/M metagenome (GOLD analysis project Ga0302215, IMG submission 194580) | Peat permafrost microbial communities from Stordalen Mire near Abisko, Sweden - II_Fen_N3_1 | ecosystem: Environmental > Terrestrial > Soil > Wetlands > Permafrost | place: Sweden: Abisko...
CAAGAAAGGTCTCAGGGGTTGTGTCCTCACAGTAGATGTTAACCTCTGGTTTGATTGTTGAATATTTGACACAGATAATATCGCCTTTGTTTCCTTTATATGTTTGGAAGGTTGTTCCGGTATATTTTTTTCCATATGCTACGAATTCATAGGTAGCGGAATGAATTCCTTTACCTCTTGATATGTTTATCACTTCAGCTGAAATTGTTTTTGGATTACTTGCTACAGTTTCACGAATGGAGTTATGTTTGGTTACTGCATAAAAACTTAAAGAAAAAATCAGAACTATGAAAACAACAATCGTTATAGCAATTTGCTTTAATGCCTTTGTTCTTTTAGAATTATCCGTTTTGCGGCTAAGTTCTTGAACAAATTTTGTCGGTCTTTTATTTATTCCTTTTCTGCGCATTCTTTTTTATGTTCTCTGGCTTTTTTATTTTCCATGTTAGCATGGATTCTTATTTTTGAATAGATAATTCAAGAAACCCCTCCTCCGTCAGCTGACGGATCGTCCCCTTAAAAAGTGGACAACACTGTAAACTCAGGCTTTTTGTAAATAATAGAAATGTATGTGTGTATAAAATATCTTATATCATTTTTCTATAGGACCAAATTCCCGAACTTCTTGTATCTTCCCTTTTGGAAGTATCCGCCAGCTGGCGGACGAAGGGTTAAAGTTATGATAATAAGACAGGGTAAGTATGAATAGTGCTATGTTGTCAGTACTATTCTATTTCTTTATTTTGCTCAATTTAGAGTTCTATTCCCAGTTCGGTATTTTCATTGAGTATTTCTATTGCTCGCTGGTAGTCTTCTTCGTTTATTTGGATATCAATTGTCTCCATTGCACTTGATCCCATATATATACCTATAACAGATGAGGCAGGATTGTCTGAAACCAACATTGTGTAGATGTCATGTTCTTCCAAAATGCTTTGTATATTCTCTGCTATTACTCTATCTTCTGTTGATAGCAATACTCTTAAGTCATTTGTTTTCATATTTGTTTTTTTTATAAACCCCTCCGCTACGCTCGTCCCCTTAAAAAGTGGACAACACTGTAAACTCAGGCTTTTTGTAAATAATGGAAATGCATGTGTGCTTAAAATATCTTATATCATTTCTCTATAGGAGCAAATTCCCGAACTTCTCGTATCTTCCCTTTTTTGAAAGGGAAGTCCCCGAAGGGGGAAGGTTTAAAGTTGGTATAACAGTTAGCTTTTACTTCAATTGAAGTATCTTTTAGTTTGAAGAAACGAATATCGGCAACTTACGTTTGTTTGAGTTATTTTTGTTCTTGCTCTAGAGTATTTTCCAGCTCCTTTATTTTGTCATTTATCTTTTTTGTAGGAAATACACCTAGACTGTACAGATTAAATTCGCCGCTTAACATTTCGTAATAGGTAGTATTTTTAGCATCTCCAACAAACATATTCATGATTTTTTCCATTTCATTCTTACTTTCAAATAAATGAATAGTTTTGTAAAATAAGTAGGCAGATACAGGAGAACCTGGCTTTTGAGCAACAAGAGTCACCACATCGTCTCTAATAGATTTTACAAGGATATTTACTCTGTACAACAATTTTAATAATTCTTTATTTGATAAACTCACTTTAGTATTACTCCATGATTCGAGAGTATCAAACCTTGACTCAATACCTAATTTCTGGGCTTGAAGAAGGTCATTCATATATTGCCCACCCGAAATAGTAAGTTTGTCAATGTTTTTTACATCGCCGGTTATCATAATTTCATCATTATAGGATAATAATTTATAACAGGGCTTATAACCTTTGAACCCAATATATGTAAGGGATAATGAGTAATTAACGGTAGTGTTTATCTCAAACTCCCCATTTTTGGGATAACATTCAGATATTATAGATCCAGCATAAGGATCTTTAAAAATGGCAATAAGTGTACTATCTTTTAATCCCTCTATTTTTCCCCTTATTTTAATCTTATTTTCTCCAATAAGGAATAATGGGATGAACATTAATATGATAACAATTAATTTCTTGCTGAAGAGAATTTTGTTCATGTTTGTATATTTGTTTATATTTCTCATTCACACTCGATTTTTTGAACCCCTCCGCTACGCTTGTCCCCATAAAAAGGGGACGACACTGTAAACTCAGGCTTTTTGTAAATAATAGAAATGCATGTGAGCCTAAAAGATCTTTTATTATTTTCTGTAGTTGTCATAGGTCACAGATATGTACTGGCGCATGACAGTAATCTCTTTTAAGTTATGAAATTAATCCTTGTTTGATAAAACTGTCAACAATATGGAACTCTAAGTCAACTAATTCTGTCATGGCTTTAATCTCCTTAGTATTTCTGTCCTTGACTGTCAAAAGTGTATGCATTTTAGTTTTTTGATCGTATTTTGAAATCAATGAGTATAGGTCATTTCTTAATATCTTTTCGCTAATTAAGTTGTCATTTAGCAACTGAATAACTAGTTCAGGTTCTTTTGATTGAATTCCATATTTGGTGTCAAACTCTGTATTGCCTATTTTTATAAACTTGGTTCCAAAAAAAGACGAAATCTTATCAGTCCAGTCCTTTAAATAAATATTGAATTCATATTTCTTTTTTAGCTTAAAGTAAACTTCAACTTTCAAAGGCATTGTGTCTGTCTCTTTAAAAATCAGGTTATGATTTTTATATTGAATTTCAAGAGTTAGAGCTGCAACATCTCCACTTACTGTAGTCGAGGCTTTAAGTGAACCATTGTAAGTTCTCTCAAGCTCTTTCCAAACATCTCGTTTACTTAAAACATCCTTGTAAGTCTGACCTTTTATAAGTATTTCGTTGAAAGAATTCGTCGTTTCTTTATTCATTTCATAATTTTGAGACATCGTTTTGTACCAACTTGGAGATTTATGAGCTTACCTTCAGTGTTTTATTTAATCTCTCATTTTTATTTTGTAATGATTATGTTGTCTGGTTTTTACGAATACCTGTTCAAAACAATCTAAAAATGTATCAACATCAATTTCTTCAATATTGAAAGTGAAATTTTCTTTGTCTGAGTGTGAATTCCTTTGAATAAACCTAACGAATTTTTTATCCACAACATCGGTAAGAGCGATATTTAAGTCATCTTCGTTTTTTATAAAACCGAAATAATATTCTAAAATATTTCTCATCGCATTTGGTAGTAAAGCTTTGTAACCATTTGCTTTCTTACAATCTTTTACAATACTCCAATATACATCATAATCCGTTAATACCTCATTTCTATCTGTTTTCAATACAACAGAACTGTCATCTGAATCTTTTTTAATTCTATACGTGTTGTAAATTTTTTCTATTGGATTAATGTCGTTCTTTGTTTTTTCGATTATTTTTCTTTCTATGCTATCAATATTTCCTCTTACCTCATAGAAAAGATATAAGTTGTGTGTAAGCAAAAAGAATTGATTGTATTTAGTTTGTTTATTTGCTTCCAAAAACTCAGTTCTTATGATTTGAGCTACTTCAAAAACAATATTGTGTGATAAACTAGAAATTGGGTCATCAATCACAATTATTCTATCATTCACTATCTCTTTTGTTTTGTCTGTAGTTCCTTTACATAGTTCTACAAAATAAAGAAATGAGATTATCGTTTTTTCCCCCTCACTTAGAGACCTATAAGTGTTATTATCTTGTCCTCCTTCTAAACGGACAATTCTACAACTATCATCATCTATTTTTTTTACCTTAAAGCTAGTAAAGCCATTTTTTGTCAATGAATTATTAATTGAGTTTATCGAAGTTTGAACATTTGTCAACTTACTTTGATTATCAGCAATTACCTTATTCTCATTTGATATTTTGTCTTTTAATTCAATTACTTGTTTTTCTATATCAACTATTTCCTTTTCAAAAGTATCTTTCTGAGTTAAGTAGCCACTAATATTTTTATCATAATAACTTGTATAATAGTCCCAAAAATCTTTATTTAGTTTTTTTTCTTCTTTTTCTCTATCAATAATTTGCTGATTATACTTAACTATTTTTTTATTTATAGCTCCAACTTCACGCCCTAAGTCTTTAAACTTTTCTATTAAAGAATGTAGTTTTATACTCTCGCTTGGCTTTCTTATCTTCGTATTAATCAAATCATTATTAGACTTCAATAATTGTTCAAATTCTGTTATTCTCAATTCTAATTGAGAGCCTAAGGTAAAGTCCTCGTTTAATAAATCTTTTATTGAAATTAATAACTCGGTATATGTATAACTTTCTTTAAGTTGATTCAAATAGGCTTTGTCTTTTTCATAACTTTCATTGAAATAACCTTTTAGATCATCAAGGAATTGTTGCTTGAGAGATTGTTGACAAAAAGGACATAAGCCCTTTACATTTAAAAAATCTCTACCTTGATTGACCCAGTCGCTATTTTTAAGTTGTTCAATTAATTCATAAAGATTGTTGTCTTTATTTCCAGTTATTTTCTTATCCCAAATTTCGTTGATTATTATATTCTCAAATAGTTTTATATTTGGTAGGCGGAGTGGAGTTTTCTTTTCCAAATTAGTATCAAAAACAATATCACTTCTTTTTATTAAGTCTTTCCAAACAGAATCTAATTTATCTTGTGGTATTGCAATTCGCCGAGGGTCGACATAATATTTAATAAAGGCAGTTGCCAATTTTTCGCTTCTACCTCTTAACCCTGGAATACATTCTTTTAATTTCAGGTTATCAGTGCTTGTTTTTATACTCCAAAGTTTACCTGAGATTGCATCCCAATTATCTATTATTGCTTTTCCCTTATCATTAATAAGACCTTTTATTTTTTTCTCTTCACTTCCTTGAAAATTATCAAGTTGCTCTTGATATTGTGCTTTTTTAAGTGTTGCATCGGCAATTTTTTCTTTTGCGTCCCCAACCTCTTTCCCAATTGTAAAAATGCCCTTTTGCTTGTCAACACTTCTAAAGTTTTCTTCAATGAAATCTTCATTGTAAACAAAGATATTGTCTTCATTATTCAAAACTCTTGATATTGTCGTTTTGCCAGAACCATTGTAACCAAAGAATAGATTAATTTTTTCTAATTCAGAAATCTCAGCTTTCTTCTTAAAACTTGCTGTTACAGGAATAGTTAGGACGTTCATTGCATTTTTAAATTTAGGTTGTTTTCTGTTTCTAATCAAGTTATGATACAAGTTCATTAAGGCTTGTCCATAATACTAATCTATACTTACAAGAAATCATATTCCCATATTTAAATAAATAATTCTTAAATATTTACTTTGTCAGCAGAGAGGGAATGTTATATATCCTTGGAATCTACTAAGCTTATAAGAACTCTATAAACTTTTCTCAATTCAGCTTAATGATTTTTTTCTTAATCAAATTACTCCCCAAAGATATTAATTCAATTTAACACCACCAACGATAGCGGAAGTTATTTTTAAACAACTATAAAATCTATAAGGAGTCTATCTTATTCTACAGCACATAACTACTCAACACCTCACTCCAAATGCGGGAAAGGTGGCTACCACCACCGGCCATACGGAAAGTATATTGCTTACCACTGCTAAGACCGGCTATGGTTATTTTTCGTTTGGTGGAGCTTGCCTTCCTCCAAATGCTGTTAGGGGTAGGAATGCCTTCGGTGTATTCAACTTCGTAAATACTGGCATCGGCTATAGGGTCGCAGACCAGATAAATGCTGCCTTTGTTGCTTCCTTGCTGTAGTCTGAAGTTTACGGGCTTGCTGAGGGGGCCTACTTTGCTCCACTTTTTGTTGACATCGTAACCGGTGCTCAGGATAATATTTCTGTCGCCGTCGCTAATGGTTTGCACACGGGCAGCTATTTGTTTCAGTAACACTATAAGGGCTGCGCGTGCCTGAATTTTGAGAGCTGTAGCCTCTTTTGAGCCACTTTGTGTCTTTGCCAGCGCGGCTATGTAGGTAGTAGTTGCTTGGCGCAAGGAAGCTAGCAAGGGTTGTACATCAGCAAAATGAGGGTTTCCATCCATTTTGTCGATAATGTGGTTAGCTTTAGTGTAGAGTCGGGCATCGGTGTACTTAGTTGTTGAAAAATCAACAATCACTTTTGAATTTCCCATAAGGTATTGTTTAAGTTGTTGTTATCAGACTGTTATATTGTGCTAATGTGCTGTAATAGTGCAGATTTATTGTACAAAACAGGGCTTATTATTATGAGCTTTGCGTCTACTTTCGGGAATAATGCTCCAATAGTTATGAGCTTTGTCGCATTATTGTAGAATAATGCTCCAATAGTTATGAGCTTTGTCGCATTATTGTAGAATAATGCTCCATAACTTACCAGCCTTGCTGTATTATTGTAGAATAATGGTATCATAACTTACCAGCCTTGTTGCATTATTGTAGAAAGTAGCTCCATTAGTTTGCAGCTTTATGCTTACTTTCCATACTATAACTCCATTTATCTGCTGTTTTACTACCACTTCACCCTACAATAGCGTCGTTTTAGTGTATAATGTAGTGTTATTGTACAACATTATTTTCGCTCAGTCTACTCTTATCTATATTTACGTATAAGTTAATGAAATAGAATAGAATATAAAAGGTACAATGATAAAAATAAGAATGATAACGTTAATAATAACTTACTTATTTATGCCCATTCGCACATAATAGTAGAAGAGCTTCTGTTTTCTGTTCCTTTTTTGTAGTAGGAGAGCCTATTGGTTCTCATAGTTGGGCCATTATTTCCCACATATTTAGTTAACCGTAGCAAAAATAGAAAATAGTTTTGGTTAATCCAATAGGGAAAGAAAGGTGTTTTTTATGTTCTTAAACATGTTGATTTAATGTGCAGTAGGAGCGGGGAGTGTTGAATAATGTAGGAATGAAAAATGAAGAATGTAGCCTGCCTACGGTAGACAAATTACATCCTTTTTTGAAATACGCCAACAGCCTGGCCGAATGTCTGCGAAGAGGGTCACTAAACGTATTAACAGCTACTTGTTATCAGGAATCCAACCGCCCAACACCTTTTCGATGGTGTAAAGTTCGGTATCTTTTGCTGTCAGTACTTTCGACCACGACACACGTTGCCCGAGAGCAGCACCGGCTCCTGTATTGTTATACTCGGAATAAATGGCGGTAAGTTCGTTTTGCGCGTTACCCCAGTTGTCCCAACCTTTAGGGTTGATAACATTGCTCAACACGCAGCTCAGAAAAGCCACTTTTGCATACGGTCTCCACGGGCGACCGAGATAAAAAGCACCTTCGGCTGCGGATCCTGTTATTGTACAACCACGGAACACGAAACCATACGCTTTCCCTTGCGGAGTAGAAGCGGCGGTGACATAACCGGTGTTTTTACAATAGATAGTGCAGTCGTCGAACAGCGCTGTGGCGAAGCCAAAGATAAAATCGACCGTACCTTCCACATAGCAATTTTTATAGTATTGACGGCTATTCTCGCCGTGTGGGTACAAAGTATCCTGAAAGCCCAGGAAACGGCAATTCCAAAAGCTTACCTTGTCGCCATCTATACGTACGGCCACAGCTTGTCCAACAGGACCAGCCGAATTCTCGAACGTGATATTCTCGGCTGTAAATCCATCGCCATAAATAAAGAAAGATGACGAGCCGGAAGTACCTATGTTCTCGCCAAAGCGGTTTTTCTTAGGGGCATAGTCGTCGTAGGTAAGGATGGTTTTCAGTGCATCCTCGCCAATAAAGGATACATTGGTTTTGGTGGAGGCGAGGGTTAGTTTTTCTTTATACACGCCCGGTTTAATGAGGATGCGTGTTCGGTTAGCTCTCCGGTCGGGCACAGCATTGATGGCTTCCTGTATGGTTTTGAAGTTTCCACTGCCGTCTTTTGCCACGGTAAAGTCGTAGGTTGTCTGTGCAAAGCTGTAAGCATTTATGACTAAAAACAGACTGAGTAGAGTGATTGCTTTTTTCATTTTAGGGAGTATGTATGTGTTTAATGATAGGTTAATTTACGCGCATTCGATATAAGGTCATTAAATCTCAACAGCCTTTTTTTTAAGTCCGAACGGACTTGAATGTGAATAGCCGTGGGTGTAACCCGTGGCATGAAATAAATCATGAATACGAACCCCGAACGGGGTTCAATCGATAAATATTTGATATTGAACCCCATTCGGGGTTCTGGATTTTTTATACATACACCACGGGTTGCACCCGCGGCTATTTACATTAAATCCTTTCAGGATTCTTAAAGATTTTCAGTTCGACTATTTAAACTGAAATCGAATGTTGGGTTGTTAGTTTATGCCACTCCCAATTATGCTTCGCTCACCGGGGGTTATTTACATTCAGCCACTTCGTGGCAATAAGTCATTTTTCAGTACATCTTCCTTTCAACACAGCAAAAATAGAGTTTAAAAACCGGTGGGATGTTCAAAAAATGATTTATAATGGTGTTTTTTTGATTATTCGGGGTGAATTTCTTTTATTTAATGGTCTGAATCTAATGTTGTATTTAAAAAAAAGAATAGAACGCGGATTTGACAGATTAAGCGGATAAAAACGGATTATATTTTTACGGATCTATAGCAGATTTAAGTCATGCAAGCATGACTGATAATACAGTAAGTGTTTCAAAATCAGTCCGACTTGTCGGAATTAAAATCCGTTTTTTTTATCCGCTAGATCCGCGTTCTATTCTTCTATTTATTCTTATTTGATTATGGGATATTATATTTTTCCTGCTATTTCGAAAGTATTTGTTATGATTGAACAGTACACATAAAAAACGAGGATATCCGTTTTTTATGCGGATATCCTCGTTGAATCTGATTCTCTTTAGGCGAGATATTACTTTTTCGCTTTCACGCTAATCACGGTTAGTGACATAGGTTGAACGGTGTATGTAAAGTTTCTGGCAGCTTTAAAGTCAGTAGTAACCGGTTTTACCTTATCAGGTGTTTCGAAGCTGTTTTTAGCATCGCCTTCTCCCGCGAGTATGCTTACCGTGGCTTTTGTTCCTATTCCTCTGAACTGTGATACATTCACTTTGAAAGCTTTTTCCACCTTAGCACTGTTTACCAGTTTGATAATCACATCACCTGTTTTGCTGTTGCGAACACAAGAGAATGCTAATGCAGTATCTGCTTTGTTGACGGCGGGTGTAACTACATTTGAATGATACACATCACCTTCATTGGTAGAGAATAACTGTTGAACATAATAATTAGCCGTGCGATAGATGGTGGTATTATTGAAATAAATCATATCAGGGTTCCATTGTGTATGTCCTGCTTTGGCTAACAAAGGAGCATAAGAAGAAAGACGCACCACATCGCCGTTGCGCTCCAACGAAGTCATGTAAGCTGCTTCGGCAATGGCATTGAAAAGGCTGTTTCCCCATGATGCATATTCGCCAAGGTATACTTTAGATTTCGAACGATCATAAGCGTCATAACGTTTTTGATTAGCAAGAAACCATTCGGGTTTCATGTAGTAATGTTCGTCCACCATAGGTACATTTTCTTTGTTGGCAAACTTCCAACCCTGTTCAAAATCCTCTCCATCGGGTGAAGGTCCTACGGTTCCTATCACTGTAATCTCAGGATGTTTGGCTTTCACCACATCGTAGATCATTTTAAAACGTTCTTTGAATTCCGGTGTAATCTTATCCTCGTTGCCAATCCCCACATATTCCAAATGGAAAGGTTTTGGGTGTCCTGCTGCGGCTCTTTTGGCTCCCCAGGTAGAAGTAACAGGGCCGTTTGCCCATTCTATCAGGTCTAATACTTCCTGAATATACTCAGGCATCTCGGTAAGTTGAATTCCTTTTTGTCCTGTTCCACCAATGCGCCATGTTCCGCCCGAATTCTGACAACTTACAGCCGCAGGAACAACAGGAAGTGGTTTAGCACCCATATCTTCGCAAAACTGGAAGTACTCGAAATAGCCTAAACCGGCAGTTTGATGATAATTCCAGATGTTTTTCTGAGCCACGCGTTGTTCTACAGGTCCAACGGTGTTTTTCCAACGATACATATTGCCCACACCGTCACCATGTACCAGACAACCGCCCGGGAAACGCATAAATTTAGGTTTTAAGTCGGCAATGGTTTGTGCTAAATCGGCACGCAGTCCGTTTGCTCTGTTTTTGAAGGTGTTTTGAGGGAAAAGCGACACCATATCGATGGAAATTTTTCCTTTTCCTTTGGCTAATAACACCAAACTTGCACTATCCTGACTTTGAGTGACGGTGATAGTGGCTGCATATTTCTTCCAGTCTTTGGAAGTGGTGGTGAAGGTTGCTTCGCCCAGTGTTTCTCCTTTTTTATTTACCAGTTTCACTTGCATAGGCATTGAGCTACCATCCTGTTGAGCAATGAAAACAGAGAAATCATATTTCTGTCCTGCCTTTACAGGGATACCATCGAAGCCTGAGTTCTTTAACCCGATGCCTTCCTGACCAGCCTCTTCTATCTTTAGCACAGCATAGTGCGGATTGTTAGGATGTACAGGTGAAGTTGTTTCTACCGAAAGAGCTCCATAGCCAAAACCCTGCGTCATATATTCCCAAGCAGTAAATGAATCCCAGCCGCTATGATCAGTAGGGCTATATTCAAACGATCTGTTTTGAATGAGTTCGGCATACAATCCGCCATCGGCAGCATAATTGATGTCTTCGAAAAATACCCCAATCAAATCGGGGCTAATGGCTTTGGAATTGCTGACTTGTTTCTGTTGGGAATGTGCCGGGTAGATGGCTCCCAACAACATTGCGAGTGTAAAGAGGTGTTTTTTCATGCTTATTATTAGTGTTTAAATTGATTAAGATTGTAAGATAGATATAGTGTAGTATTCTTTATTTCAATAGCTGTCCCATTTTTGGGGCGGATGAAGAATCGGGAATCTTATTGGCTTTAGCCAAATAGTAATTGAAAATTTAGGGTTGTCGTTTTTTATATTTATTTGATTTTGAGTTCGACCAGTCGAACTCAAAATCAAATGTTGGTTTGTTTAGCTACTTCATGCCACCCCCGGTTACGCTTCGCTCACCGGGGGTTATTTACATTCAGCCCCTCCGGGGCAAAGACTTTATTCTATTCTCGATTTATTTTATTTTTTTCTCAAACTTATTCAAATCAAGCTCTATCTTATCAATATCCGGCATCCATCCGCTTGCATTGGACAGTCGAATGGTATTGTTTCCTTTGTTTAGTTGTACACTAACGGTAGTAGTGGCAGGAGTTAAGGGTTTAGACTTCAACTCTTTCAAAAGCATATCTACTCCATTTACAGTTAAGGTTGCTTGTTGGTTTCCGGCACTTATGTAGGTAAGAGTAAGCGTATAGTTGCCTGCAACAATAGCATAGATATCGCGGAACTCGATATAATTATCGGCACGATTGCCCAACCAGGCTGCTTTTGCGCGTCCTGAACATTTAGCATCAGCAGTCACCCTGCCTTGTCCGGAGACTACTTCGCTGTTTTGAGTCAGATTGAAATTATTTATCCAGGCATATTCCGCTTCAAATACTTCCTGCAATTTAGCTTGTTTGCCTGTCACCTTCAACATAGCCACACCATGCGAAGGAACGGTAGTGGTGTACATAGAATCCATACTTCCCAGATCTTTATGCGACCAAAGATTACGAACGGTGGCTGGACCTGCCAGATTCAACTCTTTCCATTTTACTGACATTACAACAGGTGCTTCAGTGCGGTTAAACAATACCACTGCACGTTCTTTACTTTGCTTGCCGTTCAATGGTTTTGCCCATATTTGTAATCCGGCACCATTATCGGAAATCAAATGTGCCTGTAATCCGGTGGTATCCTGATTCACGGCAATGACTTCGGCATTGGTAATAATCTCTTTGGTCTCTGCCGACATTTTGGTCAAATCATTTCCCAACACCAGTGGCGAAGAAAGGATACACCACATGCTCAGATGACTTCTGTCTTCATCGGCTGTTAGTCCGCGTCCCACTTCAAGCATGTCCATATCATTGTAATGCCCCTGACTGGCGTATGGTGCCAGGTATTTGTTCAGATCAATAATGCCAAGGATGCTTTTCCATTGTGCTTTGGAGCCCGGTATAAAATTAATATCGTTAGACATGCGCCATGAATCGGCAACGGTAGTAATCCAGGTGCCCGGGAACTGCCAACGACAGGCATTAAAATTAATATCTGTTCTACCGGTATTGTCAATGGCCTTTTTTATGGCGGTATAACGTGTTCTCTCGTCTAGCTTTTGTACTAATCCTCCGCAATAATCGACTTTCAGGAAGTCGAATCCCCAGGTTTTGAAGAATAAATCAGCATCTTGCTGGTCGTGACTATACATCCCGCCATTTACTCCACCCGGTTGTCCGCTCCATTGCGAACCACAGGTGTTTTCTCCTGCTTCGGAATAAAATCCTGCTTTAAGACCTTTGGAATGGATATAATCTACCAGCGATTTCATTCCCTTTGGGAATTTAAGGCTGTCTATCTTTAAACTACCATCGGCATTACGACCATTAAAGAATCCATCGTCGATGTTTAGGTACTTGTATCCGGCAGTAGCCAGTCCTGTTGATACCATTGCATCTGCTTGTCCTTTGATAATGGATTCATCAATCTTTGCACCGAATTGATTCCAACTGGCCCAACCCATTAATGGTGACTTTGCCGATTGAGAAAATCCGGACAAACCATATAAAGCTAAGAAAGTGACTAAAAGTGTCTTTTTCATTTTTTTTAAATATGATAGAGGTTGTTTATTGATTCACTAACGCTATAAAATGATCCTTATAACTTTACAGGCTCTATGCCTTTATGTGTTGGAATAACCTGTTTGATGCTCCCGTCGGCATTAAACTCCATTTTGTCGATACATACTTCGCGGTTGTATCCGGCAGCATCCCCTTGTGTGATTCCTTTCGGGTAATTGAAGCGATGGTAAACAAGGTACCATTCGTCTTTTCCGGGAATTTGAAGTACAGAGTTATGCCCTGTTCCGTAAATACCTGCTTTAGCGTCTTTGGCAATCACCAGATTATCCTTAGAAATAGTAAATGCACCCAGTGGTGAGGTAGAAGTAGCATAACGTACCCGATAATTCTCGCTGCGGGTATCATCTTCCGACCACATAAAGTAATACACACCCTTACGATAAAAAACGTAAGTACCTTCGCGGAAAGTATTGTCGGGTTTCAGGATGGTCAATGTTTCCTGTTTGATAGATGTCATATCTTCATTCAGTTCGGCTCCGGCCATAAATCCATTTCCCCAATAGAGATAACTTTTACCTGTTTGCGGATCGGTAAATACATCCTGATCAATTACCTGTCCACGGGTTATTCCTTCCGGACGAGCGTCAATCAAGGGTTTTCCAAGGTCAATAAATGGTCCTGTAGGGTTATCGGAAACAGCTACACCAATTTTTTGTGCTGCGGTGAAGTAATAGAAGTATTTGTATTTTCCATCAACTTTCTTTTCGACAATACAAGGTGCCCAGGCGTTGCGGTTGGCCCATGTAACGTCTTTTCCCAGTTGAATAATGACTCCTTCGTCGGTCCAATCTACTAAATTACCGGACGAAAAGCATTTGAAATAATTTCCCGACCAATTGGTATAGCCGTCGCTGGTAGGATAGATATAGAATTTGCCTGTTTTTTCGGAATACAGAACCTCAGGGTCGGCATAATACCCGTTCAACACCGGATTATGATTTTTTACAGCCTCAGCCGTGTAGGTTTCGGGTTTCTTTCCGGCAATGGTCACAGTATAGTTAACTGCTCCTTTGCTAAAATCGGCAGCCTTATCGGGCATTACGCTTACTCCGGCAAAGTTATTCAGTTCGGGATTGAAAGAACTTAAGTTAGTGGAAGTAGTAACAGGAAACACAACCTTTTTGGCAACTGTATCCACCATGATATTGATCTTTTTCAGCTCCTTTGCTTTTGCCGATTCAAACACTGAGGAAACTGTAACCCATTTGTCGGATAGTCGGGCAGCTTCGTTGGCAGTAATGGGCAACACGGTTCCATGACGGGGATGAAAATCCATGGTTACATCCTGATCGATGACTTTGAAATGCTCCAGATCCGAACCTTTTGTAAACTGATAGCGACCGCTGGTGTACATGTCGTACATCAAAACCCAATCGGCTGAGTTGTTTAGCTTGAAAACGCCTGCACCTTCTACCGGACTGGTAGTTTGTTGCATTAAGCCACCTACGGATTTCCATTCGCCGGTAAGTTTGTCGGCAACAGCCTTTCTGATTCCTTTTTCGGTATCCTCGGTTTTGTAAAATAAATGGTATTGACCAAATGCTTTTACAATATCACCATCGATACACGAAGTTTTATTGGGATTAAAAAACAACTGTTTAGGAGTGGTTTCGAGAGCGGTGAAATCTTTGTTGGCGTAACAATAGTAAATCTTATCATAGTCGCCTTTTCCACTTTTCAGCATCGAAAAGTAAACCATATATTTTCCTACCGATGGATCGTAAATAGTTTGTGGAGCCCATACACGCAGCACATCACCAAATTCAGCGGGGAAAACGGTAGGAATATTGATAGCTGTTGAAGTCCAGTTTATCAGGTCGGTTGATTTCAGAAGTACCATGCCGCGGTTGGAATCCCAGCCTTTACTGCAAACCATATCGGTGGCTACCATGTAAAAGGTTTTACCATCTTCGCAGCGTAAGATATGCGGATCGCGCACACCACCGCTCAGACTAATCTTCTCGGAACTGATAATCGGTTTATCCTGATTGAGTGCTTTGAAGTTATATCCATCACTACTCAATGCAAAGCGGATTTGCTCTTCGTCTTTCCGGTTTCCGGTAAAATAAACAAAAAGATAGGCACTGCATTTGTCTTTTGCGGTTACTGCTGCGGTCTTCTTTTTGGTGGTTGAGGGAGTTGGTTTTGCCTGAACAATCGTTAAGCTGCTTAACAACAGGCTTAAACAGAGCAGAATTTTGATTTTTTTTAAAAACATTATTGGTTGGATTTATAGATTAGTCATTAAAGGGATGGATTTTCATTCATCGACTACAAAAATACAGTTATTGA
>Ga0302215_10001812_pt1 | contig 15005 bp, 11 predicted proteins | sample II_Fen_N3_1_FD_194580 | JGI IMG/M metagenome (GOLD analysis project Ga0302215, IMG submission 194580) | Peat permafrost microbial communities from Stordalen Mire near Abisko, Sweden - II_Fen_N3_1 | ecosystem: Environmental > Terrestrial > Soil > Wetlands > Permafrost | place: Sweden: Abisko...
GGTTTTTTCTGAATTTAGAAATCAGAAATTGGGTTCCCACATTACAGATTATCTATTTAAAAATCATCCAAAAATTATTCTGGAAATCGATCCACAACATCTGAATGAAAATTCTCAACGACGTTTCTCTTTTTACCAAAGAAATGGCTTTCATCTGATCGACGATATGTACATTCAGCCAAGTTATGGTGAAGGAAAAAAACCTCTCGAACTGTGGCTATTATCAAATTACCATCCGGAAAATCTTGAGGAAGTGAAAGACGAAATTTATGATGTAGTTTATCATTAATATTACTGAGCGCTATTTTTTTGTTTGAGATTTCATTCTTTCGATATATTTAGGGATCACTTTTTCAATTTCAAAAACAACTCCATTAATATTCTTTGCCTTCACGAAATCTAACGATCTCGGATTTTCGAGAAAAGCAAATTGTAAAAATTCGGGAATTTTATTTTCGGGAATTTGCAGATTTATAAAATATTCGGAATCAAGTCTGCTTGCAACCCATTTCAGATGCCTCTGCAAATCTTCAAACTTATATAAATTCTTCATTCTGCGTGCATCGCCACTGACTACTTTGTACAATGCATCGATGTTGATTGCTGCCATCGGAAAACCAATGACAAAAGCATCGGAAAGCTCAGGAGCTTTTTCTCTTGCAATTTCTGGTGGTCTTGGAAGTCCGATATCCTTCTGCAGTTTTGCCATTTGATCTTCTTTCGCAAGTCTTTTAGAATCTTTATTAAGGTCTCCTGTCAGATTCAAGATTTCGACCTCTTTTATTTCTTCGGGAATTCTGATCAGAATAACAGTTAAAGGAGAATCATAATCAAAAATCTTTTTAGAAACTCTGTCATATCCGGCTTTTGAGAATCTAATTTCATCATTTACAGAACCTTCAATTACAAAGTTTCCGACAGCATCACTATACGTTTTTTTATCATTTGAAACGTTCACCACCAAAACATTACTGATGATCATATCATTTTCGCTCAATATTTTGCCTGAAATTTTATTCTGCGAAAACACCATATTAAAAGAAAAGAATACAAGAATCAAAAAGAATATTTTTGAAAAATCTGGTTTCATTGCCTTTTATTTTTGAGTCTGTGGCGATTTGTAGGTAGAAATTCTATTTAAAACAGCTCTTTGAAATCTCATCAAATCAGCATCGCTGACAAAACCGTATTTCAAAATACTTTTTCGTTCAAAACCTCCTGCCAAAACGTAATAAATAAAATGCTGAACCTGAGAATTTTCTATCTTCAAATCATTAAAATACTGATATCCTAAAGCCGTTACCATATAATTCATGAAATCGACATCATCCCATTTGTTTTTAACTTTTCCGATCATAAATCCTTGTCCTTTTGGCTGCACAAATTCTCCCGGTTTGGCAGCAAGAATTCTTGGGTCAGATTTTTGTTTCATATAAACGGCCAAATCACTTTTTAGTTTTTCAACTTTTCTTGGCGGATCCAACGTTTTGGTGTCGATTTTTAAATCTCCTGTCAGAGCTTTTTTGATCTCCACCTCATCAATCAACTGTGCGGATCTCACTAATGTTATGTTAATGGGTGAAGCGATATTCTCTTGGGTAATATTTACGTTGATTCTGTCGTAACCGATTTTAATGAAACGCAGATTGTCTCCCTGCCTTCCTGCTATCATAAAATGACCATCACGATTGGTCGAAACCCGCTCATCTGTACGAATGTTGATTACATTGACATCAAGCATTTCCACATTATCTTCAGAAGTTACTTTCCCAAAAATAAATTCCTGGGCATTGATGCTTACGAAGAAAAATAAGGATAAGATAAAGAGTAGTTTACATTTCACGGAATATTGTTTTATGGAGCAAAACTAAAGTAATTTTAACACAAACTGAGAAGTTTAACCACAGTTAACGCTTTTAATATATTTTTTGGAATGTTTCTTTTTTAAACTGTTAAAAACGTAGTTGATATTGTTAAAATTCCATTTAAATTTTAATTAAATTGCAGCCTCAATTCTTTCTCATCATGCAGAATTCTTACACAGTTATCAACGCTTCAGCCGGTTCCGGAAAAACTTACGCGCTCGTTCAGAGACTTCTGATGATCTGTTTGCGATATCCTTATCAACAACATTCGATTCGCAATATTCTGGCGTTGACCTTTACCAACAAAGCTGCAAACGAGATGAAAGAAAGAATTTTATCATGGCTGGGAAATTTTACTGCTGCAAATTATGCTGAAAATGCAGATTTAAAAAACATTCAGACCGCATTTGAAAGTGAAGGTTTAAAAATTACAATTGATGAACTTCATTTCAGATCAAAAAAATTATTGGATTACGTTCTTCACAACTACTCTACTTTAAACATCGGAACAATTGATCGTTTCAATTCACGACTGGTAAGAAGTTTTTCTTACGAATTGGGTTTGGCTAAAAATTTTAATCTGGAAATTGATGCAGAACCATTTTTGATTGAAGCTGTTGATAAAATGCTCGATCAAATCGGTGAAAACGACAGCATTTCCAACTCTTTTATGGATTATGTAGATTATAGTCTTGATAACAATGAAAGAATTAATTTAAACAAAAACCTTTACGATTCTGCAAAAGAATTTGTAAAAGACATTCATTATGAGCATCTTAAAAACAACAAAAGTTTTGACGACAGCAAATATGAAGACATCAAAAACACACTTCGTAAAGAAATCGTCACCAATAAAAAACGTTCTTTAGAAATTGCTACGCAATCTATCGAATTATTTAAATTAAGAAATATTGATGTTGAAGATTTCTCACAAGGGAAAAACGGGATTGGCGGATTTTTCACAAAGATTTTAGATTTCTACAATAAAAAAAGACCCGGATTTCCTTTCCCTACAAATGAAGAAAGTGCATTAAATAATATCCAAAAAGGAGCTGCAACAAAATCTAAACATAAAGAAACTGATATTTTTGAAATTCTCGACCAACTTTTGGAGAACAGAATGCAGTTGATTCTCTTATTTATTGAAACTCAGAAAAAAGAGAAAATTTTATCGGCATTGCTTCCATTAAAAGTGAATAAAGATATCCAAGATGAACTGAAAAAAATTGAGGAAGAGAATGATCTGGTTTTGCTTTCAAAATTTAATATTCTGATCAACGAAAATTTGAAAAACGAACCTTCCGCATTTATTTATGAAAAAGTGGGTTCACAGTTTCAGCATTATTTCTTTGATGAATTTCAGGATACTTCAGAGTTACAGTGGCAGAATTTTGTTCCTTTGAGAAACCATAGTGTTTCTACAGATGGGACATCTTTCACTTTGGTTGGAGATCCTAAACAGAGTATCTACCGTTTCCGTGGTGGTGAGAGCAAACTGATGCTTGATATTATCAACAAAAAAGAAATTTCGCCCAAAGAAGCTGAATTATTGGTTCTGAAAGATAATTGGCGAAGTGCCAAAAACATCGTTCAGTTCAATAATGAGCTCTATCAATTTCATTCCACTGATCTTGAAGAAGAGCATAAAAATATTTTTGGAATTGATGCTGAGCAAAATTCAAAATCTAAAATCGATGGCAGAGTAAAAGTAAATCTTATTGAAAATCTCACGAAAGAAGATTTTTACAATGATGTTTCCATCAAAATGCAAAAAGACATTCAGGAATGTCTTGATAACGGATTTAGATTTTCTGACATCACGATTTTGTGCCGTGGAAATTTTGATATTTTCAGTTATTCTCAGAAATTAGGGAATCTGAAAGTTGATTACAAAGGTGAATTAACTAACATCAAAACGATTTCCGATAAAGGTCTGACTTTAGAGTTGTCGAATACTTTACAGGCGGTGATTCAGTTTTTGAGATGGGAAACCAATCCGAAGAACAAACCTCATCTGATCATGCTGATGTTTTACCTAAACCGTTTGGGAAGAATTACAATGGCAGATTTCAGTTTAGACATCAAAGAAATTCTAGCGATTGCTTCACATGAGGAGATTTTAGAATTTATTCAAAACAAATATGCTCTAAAACTAAAACAAGATAATTTCCCGAAATTTAACCTCTACAATTTTGTTGAATATTACATCAATGAATTTGCTGTCGAAAACAAGGAAACCGACTTCCTTCTCAACTTTCTGGAAATGCTTTTCAACTTTACTCAAAATGCCGGTGCAAGTACAAAAGAATTTTTAAAATATTGGGACGAAGAGGCTTCGAAGCACACCATTCAGGCTTCAGATAATATCGATGCTATTCAAATTATGACGATTCATAAAGCTAAGGGATTGGAGTTTCCGATTGTCTTTATTCCGCTGGAAAATAAAAATTCTGACAGTCAGTTTAATAATTGGTTTGATACGAATGATGATGATGCGTTGAAATCTGTAAACATCAATCAGTTTAATAAAAGTCTCGAAGCATACGATCCGGAAATTGAAAAATTTAATAAAATAAATTCCTATAAAAATTTTGTGGACAGGCTTTGTCTGCAATATGTTGCGACAACCAGACCTGTAGAACAGCTTTTCTTTTATCTTCAGAAAGCTAATAAAACATCGAATAATCTTGAGATTTTAGAATTTATTCAGTTGAAAAACACAGAAGATCTTGATGAATTTGATTTGTATGACACAGATCCTGAAATGCTGAAAAAACACAGCGAACATAAAAGTTCATCTTACAAAACGAAAGACATTCAAAACCTGAATAGTAAGCACGAAAAAAGCACTTCTATAAAAATTGCAACACCATCAAAAACCTATCAGGAGCGAAATAAAAAAGTACGAACCGGAATTTTCGTTCATGAACTACTTTCGAAAATAAATACAGAAAAAGACATTCAAAAAGTATTGGAAAGCTATGTTTTGGAAGGTCAGATTACTTTAGCTGAAAAGGATGAAATTGATAATGATTTAAAAGTCATCATCAATAAACATTCTGAATTTTTTGACGAAAAATGGGAAGTGATCAATGAAAAAGACATCATGATTTCTGAAAGAGGCATCAGCAAAATTTACAGACCCGATCGTATTTTGAAAAGTGACGAAGGTTGTATCATCGTCGATTTTAAAACCGGACAGGAATCTGCAAAAAATGAAAAACAGATTGAAATGTATAAAATCGTGCTGGAAAGTCTGGGAATGAAAGTTTTGAAAACGCAGTTGATTTATTTGTAGAAAATAAGTCATAAGATATTTCTAAAAAAATGTTTCGGCGGCACCTTTGGTGCCGCCGAAAATTTATCTCATTAAAAGAAATATTAAGCTTTCGTATCCGGTACAAAAACTCTCGTTGCTAATTCCTGGTCAAAAAGATATAATGCAGACGGATTATCACAAACCATTCTTATTTTTGTTACGTATTGTGATGCACTTGCTTCTTCTTCTACCTGCTCGTTGATGAACCATTGTAAGAAAGAAGTTGTCGCAAAGTCACCTTCGTCGTTTGCATTTTTTACGATATTGAAAATACTTCTTGTTACTTTCTTTTCGTGTTCCAAAGCTTTCTCAAATATATCAACTGCATTTTCGAAGATGTGTGGCGGTTTTGCAATTTCACCGATGATGATTTCACCACCTACATCATTCAGATAATCAAACATTTTATCTGCGTGCATCAATTCTTCTTTGCTTTGAACTCTGAAGTAATTGGCAATCCCGTCAAGATCTTTCGCAAAAAACCATGCAGACATTGAAAGATAATATTGAGCAGCATATTGCTCGTGAGCTATTTGTTCGTTGATGAGTTGTGCAATTTTTTCGCTTACCATAATATAAATTTATGTTCAAAAATACGTATTTAAAGGTTAAATGAAAAGTTTTGGTAAAATTTAGATTTAATACAAAAAGGGCAGAATTGCTTCTACCCTCATAACATTAAAAAATCAAAATTATAAACTTTTAGTTTACTTGTGGTTGAGGAGCCGGCTTCAGGCCATGTCTCATCTTTCTGTCACCCTTCATTCCTTTTTCTTTCATCATCGCTCTTCTCTGTTCCATCTTTGCTTTTTTTCCGGCTTGCCATTTATTATATTGATCTGGCGAAAGAATCTTCTTCATGTCATTATCCATCTGCTCTCTCTTCGCTCTCATCTCGTCCATTTTAGCCTGTCTCTGTTCTTTGTTTTTTTCAAAGTTATTTTTCATTTCAGACTTCCTCTTTTCGTGAAGATCTTTTATCTGTGCCATCTGACTTTGGTTAAGATTCAATTCTTTTTGCATTTCAGCCATTCTTTCCTGGTCTTTTTGCTGCATCTTCTGCTTCATTTCTTCTCTGTTCACCTTTTTATCCTGAGGAACTTGTTGAGCCATTGCAAAACTTCCCATTCCGATAAGAGCTATTGATAATACTAATTTTTTCATTTCGTTTAAATTAATTAATTGGTTTGTTATATCTATTTGATATGCATTTTTAAAGAAAGTTAAATATTAAATTCACAAAAATTGTTAAATTTTAATATCAATAATTTAATATTTAAAATTAAATAAAAAGAGACCAGGTAAAACCTGATCTCCACACCACTCAAATATAATATATGAAAATAACTATCTTAATTCTTTACTAAATTATTTCTAAATCCTCCGGAACTTCTCCCTTCTCTTCTGCTATTTTGCTGTCTTGGAGCATTATTCTGGATTCTCGGGCTTGAACTCTCGCTTCTTTGTTGAGATCTGAAACCTCCATTTTCTCTCGTTCCATTATTCTCAGATCTTGGAGTAGCAGTTCTTGTTCCACCTGTACTGTTATTTCTGAATCCTCCATTATCATTTCCTCTCACTCCATTATTTCCATTAGTTCTTACTCCACCAGTATTCTCAGAATTCCTGAATCCACCATTGTTTCCAAGGTTACCACTACCATTATTATTTCCTCTTACACCATCATTTTGGTTTCTGAATCCACCTGAGTTGTTATTATTATTCCCATTTCTGAATCCTGAATTTCTTACCACATTTAATGTAGGATTATCATTTCTTCTGAAACTGTTTCTGTCAACTCTGTAAATATTAATATTTACGTTTCTGTAACGAGGCATCACCCTAAATCTTGGTGTGTAATACGATCTTCTGTAATTCTGGAAATAAGCAATCGGGCTTTGTCTTCGGTAATAATTGTTTTGAAAAACAACAAATACTCTCGGTCCCAAAATTCTTTCCATTGCATAAAATCTGTCATAATACCATCTATCCGGATTGTATCTGTAAAAGCTATTCCAGTTAGAGAAACTTGAGTACAAATTATTTAGATATAAAATCTGGTCGATTTGCCACCGGTTAAGTCTATTTTGTTGGAAAAAAACATTCCAATTGACATTGACGATACTGTTTCTGTAATCATTGTAATAACTTTGATAATAATCCTGTGGGTAATAATCCTGCGGATAGTTGTAATAATAATCATCCGGGAAATAATTTTGATCGTCCTGATCAGAGTAATAGCCGTCATTATCTCCGTAGCCATCATTCCCGTATCCGTTGTTTGGATATTGCTGAGCAAACGACAAAGTCGACAAAGTCAAAGCAAATCCCAAAAGTATTTTTTTCATTTCTATAAGCATTAATTGGTTAATTGTTCAGAACTCTCATTCTTGTCTTTTTGATGTAAAGAAAAAAAAGAAGTTAAACCCTAAAGTAAAACTTCTTTTATAAATATTATTAATCAATTGATAATCAATGTAATTATTTTCATTAAGATCGACCACTGTCTTTAACCCAATTTGAAATTTTTTGATTAAATGATGTGTTTTCCTTTAAATTTTCGACATTTAAATGCATTCTATATCGCCAATAGTGCGGAAATACTGCAGGATTATTAATCCTCTCATTATCCATATCGGGATTGGTCAGCATTTCGTCGGTTGCCAAAAATTCCTGAAGCGGAAAAACAGCCAACATTGCATCGTTGTAAAGATGTTGCTTCATGATAATTTCAGCTAAATGAGGTTCTAACTGATCTGCAGCTTTCCCATATTGCATCAACTGTTGGTTAAAATACTGCTGTGTCAATTGCGTGTCTTCTTTCCACCATTGTCTCAGTGTAGAACTGTCGTGTGAAGATGCAGTCACAACATTCATATAGCCTGCGTTTTTAGGATTATAAAAAGAAATCTGTTCAGATGGCATTCTCTGAACTTTCAATGCAATAATTGCTAATTCATTCATCACATCAGGAACACAATCTGGAACCATTCCTAAATCTTCTCCGCAAATCAACATTTTTGTTGCATTTAAGATAACAGGAAGTTTTTCCATTGCTTTTTCTCGCCACAGATAATCTTGTCGCTTGAAGAAATAATCGTTATACAATTCGTAGATCGCTTTTTTCTCCCAATCTGAGAGATACTTGTACGATTCAGTTTTAAAAGCATTAAATCTTGGATGATAAACAACTTGCCCGTTTCTTTCTTCCGGCAGGAATAAAACATTGGCGCATAGTGAAATCAACTGTTCTTCGACTTTAGAATTTCCTGATGAATTTTTCTTAAAATAATCTGTAAGTTTTCTTTGAGTATCAAATTCTTCTTTGAACGTATATGTTCCGTCAAAATTATTATTTAAAAAATCTAATACCTTATTACTTTGCTCTCCAAAATAGTTCCAGAGAATCAAATCATTGATAAATGGCTTACAATATCTGTCAGAATTAAAAGGAATATGTCTTGCTTTAAACTCTTCCAAAACAATCGGAACTGCAGGATAAAAATATCCTAAAATTCCCTGAGTTGCAGAAACAGGCATTCTCCAAATCCTGAAAAACCCGAGAATATGATCAATTCTCATTGCATCAAAATATTGTTCCAATGCTTTGAATCTATTTTTCCACCATTGATAATCATCGGCTTTCATCGCTTCCCAATTGTAGGTTGGGAATTCCCAGTTTTGACCTAACTCTGTAAACTGATCCGGCGGTGCACCAGCTTGAAAATCCATCCCGAATAATTCAGGTTCTGTCCATGCTTCTACAGAATGTCTGTAAATACCAATAGGTAAATCTCCTTTCAATGAAACACCTAAACTATGAATATAGTCTACAGAATCTTTCAATTGCTTATGAAGCTCAAACTGCACCCAAGCGTGAAGCATTGACGCATCATAGTCTTTACTTTTAGCAGAGAAAAAAGGTGATATTTTCCCGGCGATATATTTCTTGTGCGTCTTCCAGTCGTTGAAGTTGGGAGTTTTATATTTATCTCTCAACACACAGAAAGCTGAATAAGGAAGAAGCCACGATTCGTTATCCTTAATGAATTTCTTGAAGTTTCTGTCTTTGTAGATTTTATCTTTTTCAGTACTGAAAACAGCTTTCAGATACTTCCATTTTCCGGAAATCATCTTTTCGTAATCGACGAGATCTAATGAATTTAATTCTGATCTTTCAGCAGCATATTCTTCAACTAATTCTTTCGGTAAATTAAAATCAAGATTCTCAATAGAAATATATTGCGGATGTAAAGCATACACAGAAACCGCCGCATAAGGATAAGAATCTGTCCACGAATAATTTGCAGTAGTGTCATTAATCGGCAGAATCTGAATAATTCCCAAAGAAGTTTCTTTCGCCCAATCTGCCAATTTTTTAAGATCAGAAAATTCACCTACTCCAAAACCATTTTCACTTCGCAAAGAGAAAACAGGCACCGCAACTCCTGCGGCATGATACATTTGGTAAGATCTGAATTTAAAATAATGATCAGCAGAAATCTGAAGTACATCCTTCTGAAGATTTGGTCTAACAGATCTGTTTTCACCGGTTTCAACATCAATTACTTTTCCCTGAACTTTATCAAAGATCGCATATTCATATTGAATTAATTGGCTTTCAGAAATCTCTAAAGAAGTTTCCCAAATTCCAAAATCTGTCTGAGATAAATGAATTACTTTCTCATAATCCCAATTTCCAAGCGAAGCTACGTTTCCGAAGATTACAATTTCCCAATCAGGATTGTAAACCGGAGCTTCGATTCGAAATAAATGGGTATGCTTTTTCAATACGGTAAGTTTTTTCGGAACAAACTGATTCAGCTTATTATACAAAACTTTATTGTTGAGATAATTTTCCGGGAAATTTTTATTATTCCACTCGTCAAAAATTAAAAATTCTTTATAATTATGAGGAAAATTAAGATCATGCGAAACAAATTCTTCTCTTATAATCAAGTTTTTATCGTCTACCAGACGATATTTATAAGAGATTGATTTTGAAAAGTAATCAACTTCGCATTTCCAAAATCCGTCTTCTGTATAAAACATGGGATGAATTTGAGAATTGCTCTCATTTTCATCTAATACTAATTGTAGATTTTCACCGGGCTTTGTATAATAGCCAACGTTAAAATATAGTTTCATCTATATATTTTTTGATAAAAATAAGGTTTTAAAATTGAAAAACAAACGGTTGCAATATCAAATATTCATTAAAAAACCTTTTTTCAAGCTTGAAAAAAGGTTTTTTAATCAGAGAAAAAAATCTAAATTATTTTGCTACGAGAATTTTTTTATTCAATAAAGTTTTTCCGGCATCGTCTGTAATATTCACAATGTAAGAACCACTCACAAGATTTTTTAGAAAGATCTGCTGATTCAGAGTTCCATCTTTTACAGACAATCTTTGAGTTGTGGTAGCTTTTCCTGAAAGATCAAAAATATTCAGCTTAAGATTTCCTTTTACATTTTTATCATTAATATTCACGTAGATGAAACCTTCATCGACTTTTGTAGGATACACATCAAGATTAGCAAAAACAGTAGCCGTAGTTTTTTTGTCATTGGCAAAATATTTACTAGCCAAATCATAAATATGAAGATTACTCTCTCCTGAAAGTTGTTTTGCTTCTAAATTTTCAAGATTCAACTCATACATTGAAGCACCCTTTGCACTTGCGATCACCACAGTACCTTTAGCATTTACAGCTGCACCGTTGACTGAATAATTTTCAGGAAGTCCTGAGATTTTACCGATAAACTTTGCTTTTAACTCTTTAGTTGAAACTTTAAAAACATTACCAGAAGTTGCAAAAACATAGAAATTATTGTCTGCATCAGCAATCATATCTCCACCGAATCCACTCTCAATTGCCGTGAAAGAATTCTTCCCATTTACAGCATCGTCTTTGATGATTCCGAGATCATTCACCACATACTGATTATTTTTTTTACTGATCTGAAGAAACTGCGTTCCCGAATTGTTGATGGCATAAATATTTCCGTCGTAGCCAGTTGTCATTCTCGTGATATGAGAATTAATATCACATGACGTTACTCTTGCAACTGTATTTTCAACTAAAGTAATTTCCTTTGTTTTTTGGTTTAAAACGTAAATGTTTGACGAAAACATCGGCATGTAGATCAAATTATCACCAGAAGAATCATAAGCTAAAGCGGCCAACGTCATAGATTGTGCATGATTGTAAGAAGTTTTGTCTTCCACAACAGAAGTTTTTCTCGATTGTGAAATTACCTTCGCTTCAGAAGAAACTCCGAAAATGCTCTGACCGGAAGTTCCGTCTGCATTCATTGCACGAAAATCGCTGAACTCAATTCTTGGAGAATCTTTTCCTGCTAATGCAAAAAAATCCTGTTGTGCATTAACGGTATTTCCAAGTAATAATAGAATAATAGGGAATAAATGTTTTTTCATGTATAGTAATTTAGGTTTGTAATTGTTTTAGTGTTACTAAGTTAAACAATTTTTAAATTCCTTATGAAAATTTGTTGGTAAAAATTTAATTGCATTTAAATTCAAAAAAAATCTCGCAGATTTTACGGATGAGCAGATGATTGTATTAAAATCCACTTAATCCGCAAAATCTGCGAGAGATATTATTTAAGAAACTTTTCCTAATTCAAAACGTAAGAAGTTCCGTCTCGTCCATCTTTTAATTCTATTCCTTCAGCCAAAAGTTTATCTCTGATCTGGTCTGAAAGTTCGAAGTTTTTAGATTTTCTTGCCTGATTTCTCAATTCAATCAAAACCTGTAATGTCTGATCTAGTTTTTCATTATTGTTTTCTTCAATTGCCTGAAGTCCCAAAACATCAAATATCAAAGCACTTAAAGTCGATTTTAAATCTTCTAGATCTTCAGTAGAAATTGTCTCCTTTTCATCTTTTAAAGCAAAAATAAATTTCACTGCTTCAAATAAATGGGCAATCAAAACTGGTGAATTGAAATCATCCGTTAAAGCATCATATGCTTTAGTTTTCCATTCTTTGAGATTGAAATTTGATTCTTTTTGGTCATTTGAAGTGATAGAACTTAAAACTTTCACAGCTTCCATTAATCTTGTGAATCCTTTTTCGCTGGCAATCATTGCGTCATTCGAAATATCTAAAACACTTCTATAATGTGCCTGCAAAAAGCAAAAACGTACAATCGTCGGATGAAAAGCTTTTTCAAAGAAATCATTTTCTCCGGAAACCAATTGTTTAGGTAAAATATAATTTCCGGTTGATTTGCTCATACGTTGCGAATTCATTGTCAACATATTGGCGTGCATCCAGTAATTCACGGGTTCTACATCATTGCAAGCTTTACCTTGTGCAATTTCACATTCGTGGTGAGGAAATTTCAAATCCATTCCACCTCCGTGAATGTCGAATTTATCACCTAAATATTTTGTACTCATTGCAGTACATTCAAGATGCCATCCGGGAAAACCTTCTCCCCAAGGCGAATTCCAACGCATTATATGAGCCGGAGAAGCTTTCTTCCACAATGCAAAATCTTGCGGGTTTTTCTTTTCACCTTGTCCGTCTAGATCTCTTGTATTGGCAAAAAGTTCTTCGATATTACGTTTTGACAGTTCACCGTAGTTTAAGCCTCTTTTGTTGTATTCTAAAACATCAAAATAGACCGAACCGTTGCTTTCATAAGCAAAACCTTTTTCGATTAATTTTTGTGTTAATTCGATTTGTTCAACAATATGACCGGTTGCTGTAGGCTCAATGTTCGGAGGAAGAAGATTGAACATTTCCAAAACTTTATGAAAATCGACCGTATATTTTTGTACGATTTCCATCGGTTCCAATTTTTCAAGACGGGTTTGTTTAACGAAACGGTCGTTATTCACATCTCCATCGTCAGTAAGGTGACCCGCATCGGTGATATTTCTTACATATCTCACTTTGTAACCCAAATGCATTAAGCTTCTGTAAATAAAATCGAAAGAAAGGAACGTTCGTACATTTCCCAAATGCACATTGCTGTAAACCGTTGGTCCACAAACGTACATCCCTACATTTCCTTCTAAAATTGGGTTGAATATTTCTTTTTCCGCCGTAAGCGAATTGTATATTTTTAGTTGCATTTATTTATAAATGATATTTGATGATTGATAAATGATTTTTTAAAATTAATTCAAGAGAAATAATCAGCAACAACAAATAATTGTCATCACAAAAATTTTATCCGAAACTTTTTTAAATATTATCATTACTAAATAGCTTTTAAATGATGTTGTAAATGATCAATATAATCATTAATAATAAATTCTAAAGTGAAAATCTGAGGTTTAGCCTTTGTTATATCACAAGTTCTTTGCAGAGTTTCATCAGGAATATTTTCGACAGTATTTACAATTTGAAAATTTAAATATTTCCACAAATTGATAATATCTGAAGTTGGAATATTCTGATAATTCTGAGCTTTTACCCAAAAATTCTGGTCATAAACAATATTGTCGTTTTCTTTATACTGAGTGATCACAAATCTTCTGATATTCGATAAAGCGCTATCACAAAGATGACCTAAAATTTCTTTTTTTGACCATTTTTCAGACGAAAATTTGTGTGACCATTCTCCCTCAGAAATATTTTCAAATCTATGAAGTTCGTCCTCGACTATATTTTTAAGTGCTTGATAATTCATTTAGATCATCCTAATAATCCAATTTCGCATGACTTCCTACGTAATGCAGAAATTCCTGTCTGGTGATAGGATTGGTTCTGAAAATTCCGCTTAACTCTGCTGTAATCGTAGAACTTGCGGTATCTTTTATTCCTCTGCAGTTTACGCAAAGATGTTTTGCATCAATGATACAGGCAACATTTTGAGTTCCAAGAGCATCTTTTAAAGCATCAACAATCTGCATCGTTAATCTCTCCTGAACCTGCGGTCTTTTTGCATAATAATCTACAATTCTGTTGATCTTAGAAAGTCCGATCACATCACCGCTGGAAATATAAGCAACGTGTGCTCTTCCGATGATTGGTAAAAAGTGGTGTTCACAAAAAGAATAGACTGTAATATCTTTCTCCACCAACATCTGTCGGTATTTATATTTGTTTGAGAATGTAGAAATTCCGGGTTTATTTTCCGGAAGAAGCCCTCCGAAAATTTCGTTTACATACATTTTGGCAACACGTTTGGGAGAATCTTTTAGTGAATCATCGGTCATATCAAGACCCAAAGTTTCCATTATCTCACCAAAAAGTTCTGTGATTTTTTCTATTTTTTCCTGTGGCGATTTCTCAAAAGCATCTTCACGGATTGGCGTATGCTCTTTTCCTGTGAAAATATCATCATCGTTATCGGTAAAATCAACCATTTTTATTTATTTTGCAACAAAAATACGGATAAAATTAATTCCATATTTTAATTTGCCCCAAATTTGAATTACCTTTCACATCTTATTAGTCTGAAAAATTATGATCATTGCCGAAGAAGTACTGAATAACGCACAAAAGAAAGAATTTCTGGAGTTTCCTGCGAGACTTTACAAGAATGACAAAGCATACATTCGACCTTTAGATAAGGATATTGAGTTCATTTTTGACCCTCAGAAAAATAAGTTTTTTGACAAAGGTGTTTGCAAACGTTTTTTATTTTTAAATAAAAATGGCGATACCGTGGGAAAAGTTGCAGTTTTTAACCATCAACTTTATCTTCAGGATCAACCTACAGGCGGAATTGGTTTCTTCGACTGCATCAATGACCAGGAAACAGCCAATTTTATTTTTGATCACTGCAAAAACTGGCTTCAGGAAATAGGAATGGAAGCCATGGATGGGCCAATTAATTTTG